>ERZ791785.671-NODE-671-length-26033-cov-3.691816_pt1 | contig 26033 bp, 25 predicted proteins | sample MGYA00509947_ERZ791785 | MGnify/ENA primary metagenome ERZ791785 (study PRJEB30046, sample SAMN00791982) | human gut metagenome | study: EMG produced TPA metagenomics assembly of the A metagenome-wide association study of gut microbiota in type 2... | reverse complement strand
TCGGGTTATGAGCCCGACGAGCTACCAAGCTGCTCCACCCCGCGTCCGAAATATGTGGCGTATTATAGTGTTCAAGAACACAAATAGCAAGATTTAATTCAGCAAAAGGCTGAGAAAAAACGGCCTGAAAATTCACCGCACTTTTAAAGACTAAACAACCAATCGTCTTTTTTCGGCGTTTGTAAGTAAAATCCTTTTTCTTTAATTTGCTGCAATACTTCCGTTTTATCGGCATTTACCAACGGTTTTGTACCGACAAGATTAAACAACATGACAAAAACCGGTTTACCAAAAACCGTTAACAACGCTTCAGGTAACGTCTCAAATTGATCGCGTTTTTCAATATAAAGATACATTCCCGGTTCTTTTGGGCTTTTATAAATGGCACAGAGCATAAATATCCTTCCTTAGTAAGGTTAAGATTGCCGATTTTGCAATAATTCATTATCATTAAGCAACTTTTTTCCTTGGAATTTCTCTATGGCTCAAGACATTATTGAACTACGCACAGGTCAATTTTCCGCTGTATTTATCAGTATCAATAGTTCAAGCTTGACCGCAATTAAGCGCGCATTGACAAAGAAAAGCAAAACTTCCCCTTCATTATTTAAAAATATTGAAGTGATTTTGCAATTCAATCCTATGCTGGAAAAAGTGAATTTAACCGAACTAAAATCACTACTTGCCGAATATCACATTCACGTCATTGGGGTTGCCGACTGGCAAAATCATCTGCAAAGAGAATTAATTTTAACCGCCGATTTACCGATTCTAGGCAACATTGATAATCTTTCAGAAATACTTCCCGAACCTCGTAGTCTGCCGACAAAAGTCATAACCCACAGTGTTATTGATAAGCAGGTCATTTATGCGAAAAACAGTGATTTGATTATTCATGGCGACGTAGAACAAGGCGCTGAAGTCGCAGCAGACGGCAATATTCATATTTATGGCGAATTATTAGGACGTGCCATGGCGGGGGTCAACAGCAATTCCGGTGCGATCTATACACAATATTTAGATGCCGAATTTTTAGCGGTAAATAGTCGTTTCTTACACAAAGAAAAAATCCCAACTGAATTCTTATATCGTTCAATCAGGATTTTTGCTGAAAAGGATAAATTAGTTTTTATCCCATTCTAAAAGCAGACAATCTGCTTTTTATTTATTTTCAGTGCGTTCTTTTACGGCTTCTTTCACTTCAGCCGCTTTTTCAGATACTGCATCTGCAGCTTGACTCACTTTCTCTGCTGCGGCATCTTTCATTTCACCTGCTTTAGTTGCCATTGCATCCATTTTTTCAGCTGCAGTTTCTTTTGCTTCAGCCACTTTCTCAGCCGCAGCGTCTTTCATTTCTCCTGCTTTGGTTGCCATTGCATCCATTTTTTCAGCTGCAGCTTCTTTTGCTTCAGAGACTTTCTCAGCAGCGGCATCTTTCATTTCGCCTGCTTTTGCTGCCACAGCGTCTTTTGTTTCTTTAACAGCTTCAACGGTTGCCGTTTTTACATCTTGTGCTGCACTGACTACCGTTTCTTTCGCTTCTGAAACATTGGCTTTAGCCTGCTCAACTTGTTGTGAAACTTTATTGTCATCACACGCAGTAACACTTAACACTGCACCTAAGACTAAGGCGGTTAATACTGATTTTTTCATAGTAGCTCCTAACAAATAAAAAAATAAACGCCTCACAAACCTATTTTGTAAGACGTTTACAGTGTGTAACAAAATGACGTAAAAAGGAATGTTTTTCAGTTCGTTTTACTGAAATATTTTATTTCTTTAACTTCAGCTCGCTGATTATTCAAATGAACCTCAACAATCGTAGCGGGATAAAAACTCGCCGGATTTCGACCGCATAATTCTTTCACAATATCCCCCACCAAAGGCAAATGAGAGATCAGCAGGAGATTGCAATGTCCTTCTTTTTCCAACAAAGCCACATAAGAACTAACCAAGCCGGAATCACCATAAGGCGTAATGCCTTCCCACACTTCCAATTTATCGGAAAGTTGTTGCTCAAAAACCTGATTAATTTCATCAAAGGTTTCTAAAGCACGGGTATAAGGGCTCACCAAGACTTTATCAAACTCAAGTGCGGTGGATTTTAGCCACATTCCTTGAAGTCGGGATTGCTCTCTGCCGTTAGCGTTAAGATGGCGCGCTTTATCCGAGTTCGCCATCAATTCCGCTTCGCCATGACGCATAATAAATAAATGCATTTGCAACGACCTTAAAGATTAATTGGCCTTCACCGCTTCCGCGATTTCTTCTGCACATTGCTGAGCCAATGCGCCGTCTTCACATTCCACCATCACGCGAATTAACGGCTCAGTACCTGATTTACGCAGTAAAATACGTCCTTTGCCGGCCAAGCGCTTTTCAACCTCGGCAGCCACCGCTTTCACGGCGTCGCTTTCTAATGGGTTATTACCACCGGCAAAACGCACATTAATTAATACCTGTGGGAATAATTTGACTGCATCGGCTAATTCGTTCAGCGACAAATGATGTTTTACCATTGCTGTCAACACGGCTAAAGAAGCGATAATGCCATCACCGGTCGTATTGCGATCCGCAATAATAATATGCCCCGAGTTTTCACCGCCTAAGCCCCAGCCGCGTTCTTGCATTTGTTCCAACACATAACGGTCGCCCACATTGGCGCGCACAAACGGAATGGCTAATTGTTTTAAGGCAAGTTCAAGACTCATATTGCTCATTAAGGTGCCTACGACACCGCCTTGCAAACGCCCTTCGCGCAAGGCTTCACGCGCAATAATAAATAATATTTGGTCACCATCGACTTTATTACCGAGATGATCCACCATAATTAAACGATCACCATCACCATCGTACGCTAACCCCACATCCGCTTGTACTTCTAACACTTTTTGTTGTAACGCTTTAATATCCGTTGCACCGCATTTTTCATTAATATTCATGCCATTCGGATGGGTGCCAATTTCAATGACTTCCGCGCCTAATTCACGCATGACATTCGGTGCAATGTGGTAGGTTGCGCCATTGGCACAATCCACCACAATTTTATATCCCTCTAAACTCAAGTGAGCCGGAAACGTACTTTTACAGAATTCAATATAACGCCCTGCCGCATCTTTAATTCGGCTGGCTCGACCTAATTCGGCAGATTCAACACAGTCCATCGGTTGCTCCAACATGGCTTCGATAGCTTCCTCCACATCATCGGGTAATTTCGTTCCTTGTGTAGAAAAGAATTTAATCCCATTGTCATAATACGGATTATGGGAAGCGGAAATCACGATACCGGCTTCCGCGCGGAAAGTACGGGTTAAATAAGCAATCGCCGGGGTTGGCATTGGGCCGGTAAATGCGGCAGATAAACCGGCTGCTGCCAAACCGGCTTCAAGGGCAGATTCAAGCATATAGCCCGAAATTCGGGTATCTTTACCAATCAGCACTACGCGAGACCCTTGTGTCGCTAACACTTTACCTGCAGCCCAACCGAGTTTTAAAACAAAATCAGGGGTAATCGGATGGCTACCCACTTTGCCACGCACACCATCAGTCCCAAAATATTTACGTTCAGCCATGTTTCAATTCCTTCTCAATAAAATGTTATTTATTATTTTATGCTATCGTTCTTCCGATAAGACAGCTAGCGTCCGACAGCACAACTACGTATCTAAGCATTTTGCGTTGCCAGCCAAATTTTAAGCGCATCGGCCGTTTCACCGACATCATGCACACGCAAAATACTGGCACCTTTCATCGCAGCAATTAATGCGGCAGCCACACTACCCACTGTCCGTTGTTCTACAGGCTTATCCAACACGGCACCAATCATGGATTTACGGGAAATTCCCGCCAACACCGGATACCCTTGTTCACAGAAAACCGAAAATTGTTGTAACAAACAATAATTATGTTGCACGCTTTTGCCAAAACCAAAGCCGGGATCCCAAATCAGATTCTCTTTTTTGATTCCCGAAGCCAAACATTGTTCCGTTCTCTGCTGCATAAATTTTAAAACATCCGCCACCACATCATCGTAATGCGGATTGAGCTGCATTGTTCGTGGCTGCCCTTGCATATGCATAATGCACACCGGCAATGCCAAACGAGCAGCGGTTTGTAATGCATCCGGTTCTTGCAAAGCACGAATATCATTAATCAGATCCATGCCCACCTTAGAGGCCTCTTGCATCACTTGTGCTTTGGAGCTATCCACCGAAATCCAGCAATCGAACCGTTTTCTCACCGCCTCAACTAAAGGCACAACCCGCTCAAGTTCCTCTTCTAACGTCACCTCTTCTGCCATCGGGCGGGTTGATTCTCCCCCAATATCAATAATCGATGCGCCTTGCTTCAACATCGTTTCTACTTGGAACAACGCCTTGTCTAATTGAAAAAATTTACCGCTATCAGAAAAAGAATCCGGGGTGAAATTGAGGATCCCCATAATTTTAGGGGTAGAAAGATCGAGTGTTTTATTATTTGCTGTTAATTTCATAGATTATTCGCTTACCGTTTAGGCAAAAAGTGCGGTGTATTATAAGAGAATTTCTATAGCCTGCCAAAAAGAAAGCATAAAGAAAGAAGGTTAGTTATCACCCTCTTCAGAAAATCCCCACAAGCTCATTTGCCCGGAATGATTTTCTTCCGGCAACATGACATGCAAGCCAATTAAACGAATACTTCGCCCTTGTCTCCGTTGCCAAATTTGACTTAGCAGCTGTTGAAAATTTTCTCTCGAAAAAACTACCGCACTTTTTTCTAGAGTTGTCACCTGAAAATCTTCAAACTTGAGTTTCACGCCGATTTTTCTCAACTGTGAAAAAGGAATATTAGCTGCAGCACGCTGCACCCGTTTTACTAATTGTGTATATAACTCATCCAGCACGGCAATGCCCTGTTCCAAAGCAATAATATTCGTCAATAATGTCGTTTCAACACCAATAGATTTACGCTCTCGATGAGGCTGAATCATTCGCTCATCAATACCATGGCTGTATGACCAAATTTGTTGCCCCATCTTACCTAATGCGTTTAACAAGATATGCCGATCAATTTTTTGTACATCTGCACAACATGCTAAGCCCATTTGCAGTAATTTTTCCGAAGTCACTTTGCCCACACCTGGAATTTTTTTAAGTGGCAAATGAGCAACAAACTCATCGACATCTTTGGGCTCAATCACAAATTGCCCGTTCGGTTTATTTTGATCAGAGGCGATTTTGGCTAAAAATTTTAATGGTGCAACACCGGCAGAAGCGGTTAACCGAAGTTCATCCCAAATGGCTTGGCGAATATCTTGTGCGATCCAAGTTGCCGAACCGGCACATTTATCACAATCGGTTACATCTAAATAAGCCTCATCTAAAGAAAGCGGTTCAATGATTGTCGTATAACGCTGGAAAATTTGATGAATTTGACGGGAAACCTCGCGATATAGAGACATGTTAACCGGCAGTAAAACCAAATGAGGACACAATTTTAGCGCCTGTGCGGTTGGCATTGCACTGTGTAGCCCAAACTTGCGGGCAATGTAATTACATGTTGTCAACACGCCTCGTTGCTCTGCTCTTCCACCAACAGCAACAGGCTTATCCGCCAATGTAGGATTTTCACGCATTTCAATGGAAGCGTAAAAACAGTCCATATCAATGTGAATAATTTTTCTAGGCTTGCAGGAAAGAGAATCAGGCATAAAAAAGTGCGGTTAAAAAACATGTTATTTTCTAACCGCACTTTAGCATAAATCACTGTATAAATAAACAGCATTTAATGCGCAACATTAATTTGTTGTCCATCAGCAAAAACAACTTTCTCCGGAACAGCATAAATCATTAAATTTTCTTGCAAATTGCTAAACAAAGAACGATATTCTCCTGCTACTTTATTAAATGGAATGCGCAAATTAATATTAATCTTATCTCCTGCTGCCATTGATTCTTCAAAATTTAACGGCACGCTTTGTAAATGAATAATTTGCTTTTCATATGTATACACGCTTAACCATTGGAAAAATTTTATTGGTTTATCACTTTTGTTTTCAACAATAAATTTAACCAAGACATAAGCCTGATTATTGTCATCTACGGCAATATCTCGTCCTTCAAAACTCACCACCACATAATCTTGAAAAGCCCCAAAAGAAATATCTTGTACGTTTTGACTTTTCTTATCAACTTGCTCAATTTGACTTAGTTTTCCTTTGGAATTTTTTTCTACTGCAAAAGCCATATTGGTTGCAAATATGAAAGATAAAAAAAGGGAGATTAATAATTTCATTCAAATACCTATATCCATAGTTGGAGAATTAATAAGCTGAGAGAACATATCGCACGAAATAAAAAGTAAAAAGGATAGATAAAATTCTATCCTTTTTTATTATTTCAATCGTGCAATTTTATCTTCTACTTTTTGTCTTCATCTGCAATGCAAGCTGCTGCAGTGAAAAGTACGTCAGTAGATGAGTTAAGTGCGGTTTCTGTGGAATCTTGTAAGATACCGATAATGAAACCAACCCCGATCATTTGTGCCGCAACATCATCAGAAATTCCAAATAGGCTGCACGCTAATGGGATTAACAATAATGAACCACCAGCAACCCCGGAAGCACCACAAGCACATAAACTGGCAACAAGGCTTAACAAAATCGCACTACCGAAAGAAACCTCAATACCTAATGTATGCACTGCCGCAAGCGTTAAAATAGTGATCGTAATCGCAGCACCGGCCATATTAATAGTTGCGCCCAACGGAATAGAAACAGAATACGTTTCTTCATCTAAATTTAGGCGTTTCGCAAGATTGATATTCACCGGAATATTGGCTGCAGAGCTACGGGTAAAGAATGCGGTTACGCCACTTTCACGCAAACAAGTCCAAACCAGTGGATACGGATTACGACGGATTTTCCAGAAAACTAAAACCGGATTCACAACAAAAGCAACAAACAACATGGAGCCGACTAACACGCTTAATAATTGAATATAGCCACCTAATGCCACCAAGCCTTTATCCGCTAATGTTTCAGAAACTAAACCGAATACACCGATTGGCGCAAATGAAATAACGACATAAACAATTTTGGAGACCGCTTCAGAAATATCAGAAATCACGGTTTTAGTTGCATCAGAAGCATGACGTAAGGCCAAACCTAAGCCGATAGACCAAGTTAATACGCCAATGAAATTCGCTTTAAATAATGCATTTAACGGATTGTCCACCATATTGAAAATTAAATCTAACAATACGGTTCCAACGCCTTTTGGTGCAGCGGAAATATCTTCTTTTACTGATAATGCAACCTCTGTTGGGAACAAGAATCCTGCAATAACAGCAACTAATGCTGCTAAGAAAGTACCGACCAAATACAACACAATGATGGATTTCATGCTGGTTTTGGAGCCCACTTTCTTATTGGCAATTGCCGCCATAACCAAAACAAAGATCAATAATGGTGCAACAGCACGTAGTGAACGAACAAAAATTTGACCTAACACACCAACTTTTTCAGCCAAGTTAAAACCTAATGTCGGTTGTAACATAGGCGTAATGAGTGCGACCAAAATACCTAACACTAAACCAACAGCAATACGTTTGACCAAACTGCCTTGGAAGAAGAGTGAAATTAAACGAGACATATTCATAATAAGTTAACGAGAGTTATGCAATCACTTGCGGTTGATCTTAGAATCAAAACTGATTCCCCTAGGGCGATAAAGATAGCGGAATTTTTTGATAAAATAAATACGAACATTTAACTTTCATTAAGTTTATAGAAATTTTGATAAATTTCTTTAGATTAAATTTAATAAACCTAATACTTTTTTAGAAAACAATAATTCCTGCATTATTCTATCGAAAAAATAATTTAAAAATTTATTTTTCACCTGTTGACTTACTGGATATAAAAACAGTATATTTGACTGTATAAAAATACAGTTAATTTTACTGAGGAGCAGATATGAACTACCACCACAACGTTGTTGCACAAAACGATCACATGTTTTCTTATCAACCCATTCCTTTTTTTGAAGATATGAAACAAGAAAATCGTAGTTTCAATAAAAAACTTGATCTCAACTTGTACTGCATTAAACGTCCTCAACAAACATGTTTTATTCGAATGACAAATCCTAATATGCTCGCCTGGGGAATTGAAGAAGGTGATATGTTGGTCGTAGAAAATAATGACGAATTATTTTTAGACGAATTGATCGTCCTTGAAGTAAACAATGAATTTCACGTATATGAGTTTATTGCACACAACAACGGGGAGTTTATTTTCTTATCTTTGGACTCTAAAATGGAAAATATTAAAACGACCAACTGGCGAGAACTACCGATTGTAGGCACCGTAACCAATGTCATTCATCAACTACAACGTAAAAATACACTCCGGTTTGCCGCCTAATAAAAGAACTACCTGCATCTCAAATAAAAGAGCGGTCAAAAATGCTAACACCTTTGACCGCTCTTTTCTGTTTCAGAAAAATAAACTTAAAGCACTCGGCGAGATTGAGTATAAGTTCTTGCCCAGTAATCATCATTTAATGATTCAATAATGACACCACGACTTGTGCTGGAATGCATAAATTTATCACCGCCAATATACACGCCAACATGCTTGTTTTTACGGAAGAAAACTAAATCACCAACTTTTAATTCACTTTTTTCAATTTTTGTGCCGACATAACGTTGTTCAGATGTAGAGCGAGGCAATGCTAAACCATAAGCTTTCAAGAAAGTCGTTTGCATAAAACCGGAACAATCAATGCCCCCTTTCGTCAGGCCGCCTAAACGATAACGTGTACCTGCCCATTCTTGATATACGTTCGCAAGTTGTTTATCCATTACCTCAGAATATTGATGCGGTTTATTCGTTTTCAGTTGCGCATGAATTAATTGGTTTAATTGTTCTTGATCTTGCACTGAAACAGCAACATTCTTTGTAGAATTTGAACATGCCGTCAAAACAAATAAAGGAACAATCATCAAAAATTTTTTAAACATAAACATTAAATTTTTTTATTTAAATAGAGATTCATTGACAAAATTTCGCCGGATCCTAGCGTAAAATGAAGAAAAAATCCAGAAAAAGCTCAATTTAATTTCATAAAATTCATGTTTTATCGCATATATAGTGCATAAAAGGAATTTTATGCACTATATATTGAATATTGAAGAGACTAGTTAGAGGTGTCTAATTCAGGGAAGGATTTCACCAAATCATCCACGGCTTTCATTTGTGAAACAAAGGTTTCCAATTTATCTAACGGTAAGGCTGACGGGCCATCACATTTGGCTTTGCTCGGTTCCGGGTGAGCTTCTAGGAATAGGCCTGCCAAGCCAACCGCTAAACCGGCACGAGCAAGTTCGGTAACTTGCGCGCGACGCCCACCGGAGGCAGCGCCAAACGGATCGCGACATTGCAATGAATGGGTCACATCAAAAATCACCGGACAACCTTTAGAGACATTTTTCATCACGCTGAAACCCAACATATCAACAATTAAATTGTCATAGCCGAAATTCGTGCCACGATCACACAAAATCACTTTATCATTGCCGCATTCAGCGATTTTTTCCACAATATTGCCCATTTGTCCCGGGCTTAAAAATTGCGGTTTTTTCACATTAATGATCGCACCGGTACGCGCCATCGCTTCGACTAAATCTGTTTGGCGAGCAAGAAATGCCGGTAACTGAATAATATCCGCCACCTCGGCAACCGGTTGGCATTGGTAAATTTCATGTACATCCGTAATGATTTTTACGCCGAATGTTTGCTTTAACTCGGCAAAAATTTTCAATCCCTGCTCCATGCCCGGACCGCGATAAGAATGAATGGAAGAACGGTTTGCCTTATCAAAAGAGGCTTTGAACACATAAGGCACACCCAATTTTTGCGTCACTTCCACATATTTTTCACACACTTGCATTGCCATATCGCGGCTTTCGAGCACATTCATGCCGCCAAATAAGACAAAAGGTTTATCGTTGGCAATTTGAATATCGCCTAATTGAATGCATTTATTTTGCATATGTCTTCCTTATTTATTTTCAGTTTGAGCCCAACAACCTAAGGTTACGCGCTCATTATTTCCGTAATCCCGTAAAGTTTCAATCGATGTCCAAAAATTCTCTTGGAAAATCGACCGCACTTTTTCCCCTTGTTGCCAACCGTGTTCTACCAACAGATAACCGCCTGTCCGCATAAATTTCGGCGCATTGGCGATAATATGACGTAAGTCCGCATAGCCTTCTTCTTCCGCCACTAACGCCGACAAAGGCTCAAAGCGTACATCTCCTTGGGTTAAATGTTCATCCTTTGCATCAATATAAGGCGGATTACTCACAATCAAATCAAATGTGCCTGTCACCTTGTCAAACCAATGGCTTTTCAAAAAACTGACGTCTAACTGATTTTTTTCCGCATTGGATGTCGCCAACGCCACCACGTTCGGCATGACATCCACACCGATAATTTCCGGTTGAATTTGCTGTTTTTCTGCAATCGGTTTTAATTCAGAGGCTAACGCCAAGGCAATAGCGCCCGTACCGGTCCCCAGATCTAAAATACGAAAACCTTGGGAGTCTTGACCGCACTTTTGTAGCTTTTCAATGGTAATCGCTAGCGCTTTTTCCACCAGAATTTCGGTATCCGGACGCGGAATCAGCGTGCCTGCTGAGACATTTAATGGCAACGACCAAAACTCTTTTTCACCGAGAAGATAAGCGATGGGCTCACCTTGCAAACGACGAGATAAAAGTGCGGTCAGTTTTTCTTGTGTTTTTTCGTCCAACGCTGTCTCGCCAAAAGCCAAAATAAATGCACGCGATTTTTTTGTTACAAATTGCAATAACACTTGTGCATCGGTTTTACCATTTTCAGCGGGATTTGCTTGATTTAACGCTTGCGCGGCTTGTTGCAGCCATTGTTGGTAGTTCATGTTTGTTCAATAAAAATGAACGAGCCGTTAAGCTCGTTCTCATCGTTAATTTTGTTCGGACAATGCCGCCAACTGATCCGCCTGATATTCGGTGATAATCGGCTGAATCAAGTCGTCAATTTTACCGTTCATCACTTCATCTAAGCGATAAATCGTCAGGTTAATGCGGTGATCTGTCACACGCCCTTGTGGGTAGTTGTAGGTACGAATTTTATCTGATCGGTCACCGGACCCCAAAAGGTTACGACGGGTATCCGCTTGCTCTTGTGCCAATTTTTCCTGTTCTTGTTGTACTAAACGGGAAGCCAGCACGGACAAGGCTTTGGCTTTATTTTTATGTTGTGAACGCTCATCCTGACATTCCACCACCATGCCGGTTGGAATATGCGTAATACGCACGGCGGAATCAGTTTTATTGATGTGCTGACCACCCGCACCGGAGGCACGATAGGTATCAATACGTAAATCTGACGGGTTAATTTCCGGCATTTCAGATTCCGGCAACTCCGGCATCACCGCAACAGTACACGCAGAGGTATGAATACGCCCTTGTGACTCTGTTTTCGGTACACGTTGTACACGGTGACCGCCTGATTCAAATTTTAATTGACCATAGGCACCATCGCCGCTGACAAGGGCAATAATTTCTTTAAATCCGCCCTGCTCGCTTTCGTTTTCACTCAGCACTTCAATACGCCAGCGTTTGGTTTCCGCATAACGGCTATACATACGGAAAAGATCGCCGGCGAAAATCCCAGCTTCATCACCCCCGGTACCGGCGCGAATTTCAAGGTAGCAGTTATATTCGTCATTCGGATCTTTCGGTAATAAGAGAATTTGTAAATGCTGCTCAACTTGTTCCAGTTCGGCTTTGGACTCTTCAATCTCCATTTGTGCCATTTCTTTCATTTCCGGATCGTCAAGCAGGAGCTGTGCTTCTTCTAAATTGGCATTGAGCTGATTCCAACGGCTAAAACTTTTCACCACGTCTTCAAGTTGCGAATATTCTTTGGAATAGGCTCTAAATTTATCTTGATCACTAATAACAGAAGCATCACCAAGCAACGCTTCAAGCTCTTCATAACGTTCTTTTAAGCTATCTAATTTATTGATAATAGAGGGTTTCATTCTTTAACCTTAGAAGGAAAATGGACAGGGAAATAAAAAAATCGGGGCATTCTAGCACAGAATAGAAATGTTATTGAAGTTTAGGCAATAAAAAAGGCTTTCGGACTATCCCAAAAGCCTTTTTCATCTTACTTAGATTAAAGTGCGGAAACGTTCAAACGTGAACCACCAACAATACGCACACGTGCACCTGGCACGAGATTCGCTTCGGCTTTTTGCACCACAACGATTTCTTTGCCGTCATCTTTGCGAATAACCATTTCAATGGCGCTAACTTGGCTGGCTTTTTCTTCAACCTTACTGCCGACAACAGCACCGGCAACGGCTCCCACAGCTGTAGCTAACGCCCTGCCTGTGCCACCACCGATCGCGGAACCGGCAATACCACCAATCGCACCACCACCGATCGTACCAACCACACCTTGATTGTCTGATTGAATTTTCACTGGGCGAGTGGAAACGATTGTGCCGTAACTAATCGAGCGGGCTTCTTTCGCTTGAGCGCCCGAATAGACGTTACCGCCATAAATATCTTCATTGGCACACCCAACAAGAGTTAAGCTCATTAAAATAGCTAATGCGATCTTTTTCATAAAAGCTCCTTAAACATGAAATTAACCTTTTATTTTGCTTATTTATTCTTTGATAAATAAACGATGAATCTGATTTTATTGAACCGCTTTATATCATCAAACCGCGCTTACAATTTGCTTGATGCTGTATGGGTGGAACTTGATACAAGTAGGATTCTGCGTTTTATCTACAAAACTTACTGCAACAGACAAATTGAGCAGTTTTTCACCACACCCTTTCGGTTCGCTCGTTTTGACTTTAAAACGTTCGGGTTGGTTCCGCAAGAATGTATTTTTTATTCTTGTTAACCATTCTGCTGCAGTTTCATTGGGTAAAAATGGAACAACCACCTCAATATGCTCCCAAGTTTCCTGCGGATAATGTTTATCTTTTGGGAAAGGTAATTCCACCACATCAACCTCTTGTTGCGCCAAACGCAAAGGCTCATGTAACTGAATCAAATAAATCACTCTGCCGTTAATCAGGTTATCGCTCAACACCGAGCCATACGCTAACAATCGGGTTAACCACGCATTTGCCGTTTGCTCGGTATTCACCCGCAAAGAAAGGTGATCAATTTCATATTGGTTTAAATCTAAATTGATCTGTTGTGCCAATACCTGAATTTTTTGCTCAAAATCCTGAAAGTCGGCAAAAAGTGCGGTCTGTTTTTCAAACATTTTATGGGGAAAGCGAAACGACATAATTTTCCTTTTTGGCTTTTCTGAAAGGTGAAAGAACGGTATTATATCGAGCTATTTTTTATCAGCCCAAACTTATTTCAAAAAATTTAAGGTTCAGCCGTGAATATTCAATCTATTTTATCCGAAAAAATCAAACAGGCGATGATTGCAGCCGGTGCCGATGCACAATGTGAAGCCCTCGTTCGCCAATCGGGCAAAGTGCAGTTTGGTGATTATCAAGCCAACGGCATCATGCCGGCCGCCAAGAAATTGGGATTAAACCCACGTGAATTTGCTCAAAGCGTATTAGACAAAGCCGAATTACAAGACATTGCAGAAAAAACAGAAATTGCCGGCCCGGGATTTATTAACATTTTTCTAAAAGACACTTGGCTGGCAGACAACATCAACCGCGCGGTACAAGATCCGAAATTAGGTGTACACAATCCGGAAAAACAAACTGTCGTGGTGGACTATTCCTCCCCAAACGTTGCCAAAGAAATGCACGTGGGACATTTACGTTCAACCATTATCGGTGATGCCGTCGTACGCACACTTGAATTTTTAGGTAACCACGTTATCCGCGCTAACCATGTGGGCGACTGGGGGACTCAATTCGGTATGCTGATTGCCTATTTGGAAAAAATGGAAAACGAACATGCCAGCGAAATGGAATTGAGCGATTTAGAAGCCTTTTATCGCGCGGCAAAAAAACATTATGATGAAGATCCGGTATTTGCCGAAAAAGCCCGTAACTATGTTGTAAAACTGCAAAGTGGCGATGAATATTGCCGTACCATGTGGCAAAAATTGGTGAAAATCACCATGCAACAAAACCAACACAACTACGATCGTCTCAATGTGACCTTAACAGACAAAGATGTGATGGGGGAAAGCTTGTATAACCCAATGTTGCCGGGCATTGTTGAAGATCTGAAAAAACAAGGTTTGGCCGTAGAAGATGACGGCGCATTAGTGGTTTATTTGGATGAATTCAAAAATAAAGACGGCGATCCAATGGGCGTTATTGTACAGAAAAAAGATGGCGGTTTCCTTTACACCACCACTGACATTGCTGCCGCTAAATACCGTTACGAAACCTTAAAAGCTCACCGTGCGTTAGTCTTCTCCGACACTCGCCAAAGTCAACATATGCAACAAGCTTGGCTCATCACCCGTAAAGCGGGCTATGTGCCGGACAGTTTCCAGCTAGAACACAAAAATTTCGGCATGATGTTAGGCAAAGATGGAAAACCATTCAAAACCCGTAGCGGTGACACCGTAAAACTGGCCGATTTATTAGACGAAGCCATTGAACGTGCGGGCGTATTAATTTCGCAAAAATCCACCGCACTTTCTGAGCAAGAAAAAGCGGATGTCATTGAAGCTGTTGGTATCGGTTCGGTGAAATATGCGGACTTATCGAAAAACCGCACCACAGATTATGTATTCGACTGGGACAATATGTTGAGCTTTGAAGGCAACACGGCGCCTTATATGCAATATGCCTACACCCGCATTCGTTCGATTTTCAATCGTAGCCAAATTGCCCTAAGCGAAGTAGAACAAGCCCAATTAAGCATTACGGATGAAAAAGAACGTGCTTTGGCAATCAAATTATTGCAATTTGAAGAAGCCGTTCAAGTGGTCGGAAAAGAAGGTACACCGCATGTGCTTTGCGCTTATTTATACGAATTAGCCGGCGTATTTTCTTCCTTCTACGAGCATTGCCCGATTCTGAATAACGACGATCAACAAGTGAAACTCAGTCGCTTAAAACTGGCGTTGTTAACAGAAAGAACGCTAAAACAAGGATTGGATTTACTCGGCATTAAAACCGTTGAGAAAATGTAATCTCATTAATAAATCACATCCCGCTTTTTATGGCGGGATTTTTTTATCCTTAAAATCATGCCATCAAGAATGAGAAAAACCGGATAAAAAAAAGTGCCTCACAGGAGGCACTACTCGGAAAGCAAAATATGTTTGGCTATTTGTATAGCACTTATTTTTGTTGGGGCTAAGGATAGCAACATGCCATTATAAAGCAAACGGTTATTTGTAATTTTGTGAACTCACTCACGGTTTTACACCAATTTATTCTCCGATGTGAAAGACGCGATAAACAGAAAGTGCGGTCGACATTCAAAACGTTTTGTAAATCGACCGCACTTTGTATGCCCAATATTATCGAGGAATATCGATATGAATTACTGCCCCATTGACATCACCATCAAGAACAACATAGATGCCACTTGCTCTTCCGGAATCACTTTTCCATTTAATTTAAGCTCACCTTTTTCCAGCACAAGATCGAGTTTAACGGATTTTCCGTCCTCAACCAGAATGCCTTGCTGCACACTGTTTTTAACGCCTAAATTAACTTGTTCTGTTGCCACTTTAGTTGCCTGTTCTTTATCATCAAGTCGATCTAACTGCAATAGCGTCGCCGCTTCCTCAATTAACGCCTCTTTATTGGCATCCATTTTGAAAATAAAGTGGTTAAACAAACGGAAAATCTTTCCTTGGCCGATAGCATTTTCAAAATCAGCGCTTGCCATAGAAATATCCAAATTGGAGGCTAATTTACCGGCTTTATTGTTAAGTGTCGGATTAAAGATAAACTGCGGTTGAGTATCAATGAATTTTTTCGTGATCTGTACTTCCTCATCGGTAAGCACATCATGCTGTTGTTTCGCGGATTCGTTATAAACCTGAATTAATTGGTTGAAAGTTTCGCCATCGACATGATTTAACGCCATATCAATCGTTAAGTCACCCAAATCTTTATCACGAACAGTAACGCCATTAAACGCGATTTTTGCACCGGAATCTAAGATTTTATCTTTTCTCACCGTATCAAAATCGACTTTCCAATTTTTAAATTCAACGTGATTGCTTTTCCCTTCAGAATCTATAGCGTTGAACTTCACCGCACCACCTGATAAAGATTGTTTACCGGTGGAAAGATACGTCCATTCCGGAATACGTTGATATTCAGCATCAATTTTTAAATCGTTGAATTCAACAGAAGCATTTTTATCCGGCTCACTATATTGAAGTTTATTCAGCGCAAAATCTAATTTATTCACACCATCGCGCTTGAAGCCCAGTTTCATATCCAAGCCATTCACAGCCAACGTACCCTCTTCTATCACAGCTTCAAAAGGCACAAGATCCACATGAGAAGATCCGCTTTGGTTATAATCGACAGAGGTAGTCACAGTAATAGGCGCTTTACCTTTTGTTGCTTCAAACCAAGGGGCTGTCGTTTCATTTTTAGTGATCAAATCCACACTGGAAAACAGACTTGGCATGAAATTAAAATGACTTAACTGATTTAACGGCAACGGACCATGGTATAACGTCCCTTCAAATGGCAACGTCCAGGTTTTGCTCGGATTTTCAAGCTCAGCCACTAAAATGTCATATTTGGTTTTAGAACTGAATAAACCACGTTCAAAAGAAACATGATCAAAACGAATATCCAAACCGAGAGAATCCGCAGATTGATGAAGATCTTTATTCACGAGATTGACTTGATGGACAAATTCTTCTTCTGCCACTTTTCCCGTGTACCATGCACCACCAACCCAGGCGACACCTAATGCCGCAATAATGCCTAACGTTAACGTTGATTTTTTCATACCCTCTGTCCTTAATGAATGAATAAAAAGTGAAATAGCTCGACTAATCTAACACAAATTTAATTTTTTAGAAAAAAGACCACTAAATTTTTCTCTTCCTCTTGAATCTCTTACTTTTATCCTCATTTTACAAAACGAATTAGGATTGAACCGCAAATGTGCCGTTCTAGAAACAAGCCTTTGGGTAAAACTAGCACTGAAAATCCATCTGATTTTTGAACCGCACTTTTCATGCATTGAAAAAATTTTTAAATAAATGCCTTGAAATGCAAAATTCAATCCACATCTTACAATCCGTAAACCATTACACCGAATTTAAAATTTTACGAGGAGAAAAAAAATGGGAAAAATTATTGGTATTGACTTAGGTACAACAAACTCTTGTGTTGCTGTGATGGATGGCGATAAACCACGCGTAATTGAAAACGCAGAAGGCGATCGTACTACTCCGTCAATTATTGCTTATACAAATGATAACGAAATTTTAGTCGGTCAACCGGCAAAACGCCAAGCGGTGACCAACCCGAAAAACACCTTATTTGCCATCAAACGTTTAATCGGCCGTCGTTTTGAAGATGCTGAAGTAAAACGTGATATCGACATCATGCCATTTGAAATTACACGCGCAGACAATGGCGACGCATGGGTCAATGTAAAAGGCGATAAATTAGCACCTCCGCAAATTTCTGCCGAAGTGTTGAAAAAAATGAAAAAAACCGCTGAAGACTTCTTAGGCGAACCGGTTACTGAAGCCGTTATTACCGTGCCGGCATACTTTAACGATGCGCAACGTCAAGCAACCAAAGATGCAGGTCGTATCGCAGGTTTAGAAGTTAAACGTATTATCAACGAACCAACTGCAGCCGCACTAGCTTACGGTTTGGATAAAGGTCAGGGTAACAAAACAATCGCTGTTTACGACTTAGGTGGTGGTACATTCGATTTATCCATCATCGAAATTGATGAAGTGGGTGGCGAGAAAACATTCGAAGTATTGGCAACCAACGGTGATACTCACTTAGGTGGTGAAGACTTCGATAACCGTGTGATCAACTATTTGGTCGATGAATTCCAAAAAGAACAAGGTATTGACTTGCGCAAAGATCCGCTTGCAATGCAACGTTTAAAAGAAGCCGGTGAAAAAGCAAAAATTGAGCTTTCTTCCGCACAACAAACCGATGTAAATCTTCCTTACATCACAGCGGATGCGACAGGTCCTAAACACTTAAACATCAAATTAACCCGTGCGAAATTAGAATCTTTAGTAGAAGATTTAGTGGCGAAATCCCTTGAGCCGGTGAAAGTTGCATTATCCGATGCCGGATTAAGTGCCTCCCAAGTTGATGATGTGATTTTAGTGGGTGGTCAAACTCGTATGCCACTTGTTCAACAAAAAGTGGAAGAATTCTTTGGCAAAGCACCACGTAAAGATGTTAACCCAGACGAAGCCGTTGCAGTGGGTGCAGCAGTACAAGGCGGTGTATTAGCCGGTGATGTGAAAGACGTATTGTTGTTAGACGTTACCCCATTATCATTGGGTATCGAAACCATGGGCGGTGTGATGACCACCTTAATTGAGAAAAACACCACGATTCCAACCAAAAAATCGCAAGTGTTCTCAACTGCGGAAGATAACCAAAGTGCGGTAACTATTCACGTGTTACAAGGTGAACGTAAACAAGCTTCTGCCAACAAATCTTTAGGTCAATTTAACCTTGAAGGCATCAACCCTGCTCCACGCGGTATGCCACAAATTGAAGTGACCTTCGACATCGACGCAGACGGTATCATCCATGTTTCTGCGAAAGACAAAGGCACAGGTAAAGAACAACAAATCACCATTAAAGCGTCTTCTGGTTTAAGTGATGAAGAAATTCAACAAATGGTACGCGATGCCGAAGCGAACGCTGAAGCTGACCGTAAATTTGAAGAATTAGTACAAGCGCGCAACCAAGCCGATCACCTTGTACACGGTACACGTAAACAATTAGAAGAAGCAGGTGATAAAGTTCCAGCCGCAGATCGTGCCGCTATCGAAAGTGCATTAAGCGACTTAGAGGCTGCCGTGAAAGGCGAAGACAAAGCAGTGATTGAAGCCAAACTTCAAGCCCTCGCCGAAGTTGCACAAAAACTTGCACAAACTGCTCAACCGCAAGGCGAGCCACAACAAGCGCAAAGCAACAGCAAACCAAATGATGATGTTGTCGATGCCGAGTTTGAAGAAGTGAAAGATAATAAGTAATTTCACTCTCTCTAAAATAGAAGGGCGTAGCAATACGCCCTTTTGGTGTATTCATCAACCACAATTTTTCCTGACTTTATTTAAAAAAGTGAAGTCAGGAAAAATAAACCAGGAGGATAAATGGCGTTAAAACTCTACCCCATCGTACAACAACGCTTAAATAACGACATAGCAAATGAGATGATCCCAACCCTTTGGCAAAACAATTTCGATAAACTACCACAAGGCCACTATTGTTATGGCATTTATTTTAATTATGCGATGAATCACCAAGCAGACTATGATTTTGCGATTGCAAGTGAAGCAGTATTAGAGACAAATATCCCGGTGATTGAAATTGAAGATTTGACTTTCTACGAAGTTTTTCGTTGCCAACTAGATGAAATTTATCAAACATGGCAACTGATCTGGAAAAAAGAACAACAAGGTTTACTTAAGCGGGCTTATTCTGTGGATTTTGAAAAATACCACCCTGATGGTTTAGTAGAAATTTATATCGCCGTTGTACCACATTGTTAAGCTCAAAGTGCGTAAAATTTTATAAAAAATGACCGCACTTTTCCCCTCAAAACAAACACAACCCAAGGAAAAATAATGGAATTTGCAACAAAATGTCTCCATGCCGGCTATAGCCCTAAAAATGGTGAACCTCGCGTTCAACCTATCGTACAAAGCACGACTTACACTTACGACTCTGCAGAAGAAATCGGTAAATTATTTGATTTGCAAGCAGCTGGCTATTTCTATACTCGCCTGGCAAATCCAACCACGAATGCCGCAGAAGAAAAAATTACCGCACTTGAAGGCGGTGTGGCAACAATGTGTACCGCGTCAGGTCAATCGGCGGTTTTTTACGCAATGCTGAATATTTTAGAAGCCGGTGATCACTTTATTTCCTCCTCTTGTGTCTATGGCGGCACCTATAATTTATTTGCACACACGTTCAAAAAAATGGGGATTGAAGTTAGTTTTGTGGATCAAGATTTGCCACTCGAAGAACTCAAAAAAGCCATTCGTCCAAATACCAAAGCTGTTTTTGCCGAAACCATTGCAAACCCGGCGTTACGTGTATTGGATATTGAAAAATTTGCTGCCTTAGCGAAAGCTGCAGAGGCGCCATTATTAATTGATAACACCTTTGCCACTCCTTATTTTTGCCGCCCAATCGAATTTGGCGCAAACGTGGTTATTCATAGCACCTCCAAATATTTAGATGGTCATGCCATTGCACTTGGCGGATCTATTACGGATGGTGGCAACTTTAATTGGAATAACGGCAAATATCCGCAATTAAGCACACCGGACCAAACGTATCACGGTTTGGTCTATACAGAAACCTTTGGCCCTGCCGCTTATATTGTTAAAGCGCGCGTGCAATTAATGCGTGATTTAGGCGCAACACCGGCACCGCAAAACAGTTTCTTGTTGAATGTCGGCATGGAAACCCTTGCATTGCGTATGCAACGTCATTATGAAAATGCTCAAACGGTCGCCGAGTTTTTGGAAAAACACCCACAAGTAGAAAATGTCAGCTATCCGGGATTAATCCGCTCTCCTGATTACGCGCTTAAACAAAAATACTTACCAAATGGTTTATGTGGCGTCATTTCTTTTGAAATAAAAGGCGGTAAAGAAGCCGCGGCAAAATGGTTAAATGCTTTACAAATGACATCGCGTGAAGTGCATGTAGCGGATATTCGTACTTGTGCGTTACATCCTGCGACCTCAACGCATCGCCAATTAAGTGAAGTCGAATTAGAAAAAGCAGGGATTTCCGCAGGATTAATTCGCCTTTCTTGTGGTATTGAAAGTGTTCAAGATATTTTGGCGGATTTAGAACAAGCCTTCAATGCGGCAAAATAATGGCATTCAAGGCAGGCAATCGGCCTGCCTCTTTGAACAACGACAAAATCATATCGTAACAGAAATATAAACGGCTCATTTTGGTTTGTTGACTTTCGTTTGGCTGTCAACAAACGAAAATAAGCCGAGCCATGCCCTAATAAATTCATGTGTTGGCTCTTGATATTTCTGCCTTTGACATCATTTTGGTGTTTAGAACTATTGTTCATATAATACAATACATAATCATAGAAGTAGCATTTGATATTTTAAACGGAAAATTGAAACATTATGGCAAAACAAGACTACTACGAACTTCTCGGCGTTTCTAAATCCGCCGATGAAAAAGAAATTAAGCGTGCCTATAAAAAGCTCGCAATGCAATATCACCCAGACAGAACTCAAGGTGATAAAGAGAAAGAAGAAAAGTTTAAAGAAATCCAAGAGGCCTATGAAGTCCTTAGCGATAAGCAAAAACGGGCCAACTATGATCAATACGGCCACGCAGCCTTTGAACAAGGTTTCGGTGCCGGCGGTGGTGGTTTTGGTGGTGCGGATTTCGGCGATATTTTTGGCGATATGTTCGGGGATATCTTCGGTGGCGGCGGACGTGGTCGCCAACGCGTTGTGCGTGGTGATGACTTACGCTATGACCTTGAAATCACCCTTGAAGAAGCCGTCAAAGGCACGACCAAAGACATTAAAATTCATACTCTTGCCCCTTGTGAAACTTGTCATGGCTCTGGCGCTGAGGCCGGTTCAAAAGTGGAAACCTGTCCACATTGTCACGGTTCAGGTCGCTTACGCCGTCAACAAGGTTTCTTTGTAACGGAACAACCTTGTCATTTCTGTCATGGGACCGGTAAGAAAATTGAGAAACCGTGTAAAACTTGCCACGGTGACGGCAGAGTGAATAAACCGAAAAACCTTTCCGTAAAAATCCCGGCAGGCGTGGATACCGGAAATCAATTACGCTTATCGGGCGAAGGCGCAGCAGGTGAAAATGGCGCACCGGCAGGCGATTTATATGTTGTAATCCATGTGAAAGATCATCACATTTTTGAGCGTGATGGCAGCAACCTTTATTGTGAAGTCCCGATTAGCTTCACTATGGCTGCTCTTGGTGGCGAAATTGAAGTGCCAACATTGGATGGACGCGTTAAGTTAAAAATCCCGGAAGAGACTCAAACAGGTAAATTATTCCGTATGCGTGGCAAAGGTGTTACTTCTACGCGTAGTGGGTATGCCGGTGATTTAATCTGTCGAATTGTGGTAGAAACACCGGTAAAACTCAAGGAAGAACAAAAAGAATTGCTACGGAAGCTTGAAGAAAGCTTAGAAGGGCAAACGAAACAGCGCCCGAAATCCTCTAGCTTCCTCGATGGTGTAAAACGTTTCTTTGATGATTTAACGAAGTAAAATTAACAAAATCTAAAACCAAAGTGCGGTAGAAATACTTAGAATTTCTACCGCACTTTTTTAATCATAAAAACTCAGGTATAAAAAAAGACCGACATAATGTCGGTCTTTTTAATGAGTATTAACTCAAATTAGAAGTGTACGCGTAAACCTGCACCGTAGATATTTTCGTTGGTACGTTGACCAAGGTTATCTTTTTCAGTTGCACGAGTATATTGTACATAAGGTACTACATATTTATTGAATTTGTAGTCAACTACTGCGATATATTGGTTTTTCACATTTTTCGCTTTATCTTGCGCTGAAGCATTTTCATCATATTTAGTACCTAAACGTACCCATTGTAAACCAACAGTTGATGGAATACCGGTAAGACCATTTAAGTCATATTTAGATTCTAAGAAGATGAATTTAGTTCTGTTTTTGCTTTCATCAGATCTGACTTTTTGTACACCTTGACCATAAGCAGCACCAAAGTAGAAATCGTTAAGTTGATAGTGAGTTGCTAACAACCAGTTATGATTTTTTTGTTGAGTTGTTGTTGTTTCTGTATTATCAAGTTGATCTACAGTATAACCAGCAGCAACGTCAAATTTATGATTTTCAGCAATGTCATAATTATAGAATGCAGCTACACCGTAACCACTTTTATATTTGGAAGTTGCTGTTGCAGGTGGAACAGCTTGAGTTCTGGTCTTATCAGCATCACCAAATAGATAATCCACACCAAAACTAAAACCATTGAAGTCTGCTGAACGGAATTTAACAGATTTATCTGAACGAGTCGTTAAGATGCCATACTCGCCTGATCTGTAGTATAAGCTATCGCCTAATACATCATCAGCATTTGTTGCTTGACGACCAAAGCTCAATTTACCTACATTTTCAAAACCTAAACCAACGAATAATTTACGGGTTGTAGGATCGCCAAAATCATTAGCGGCTGTTTGTTTATTTTTATAAGCATCTCTTTCAAAACGCAATTCATAACCTGCAAATGCAGATAAACCGTTATCTAACTCATGAGATGCATTAATTTTGATACGGGAACCATCATTAACCAAGTCACCGCGTTCATGTTTTCCTAATTTACCTAAGAAAATACGTAGTGAACCACCAAGTTCAACTTTAGTACCATCTTGATTATAAACTGTTGCAGCACTTGCTGTGCCGGTTGCTGCGAATGCAGCGATTGCTAATGCGATTACTGTCTTTTTCATAATCTTCATTCCTTTTTCAGAACTTACTTGTTATTAAGGTAAATTTGAACTTTTCAAATTGCGAATAGTCCAAGCTACTTCTTTTGAAGCGACTAAATGTTGCCAAAGAAAAATTAGATCGTCAATAAAAAGTTCCTTTTTTTCTGCCTATTTTCTGATACAGATCACATTTTCCTACGTCAATTTAGGAAAAAACGTTCTCAAATTGCATTTAATCGTCTAAACCCGGCATTTAAATCTTCAATTAAATCATCAACATCTTCCAAACCAACATGAATACGAATCAGCGTTCCCTCTAATTTACGCGAAATATTCGGGCGAATTTTGGCTATTTCTTCCGGTTGATTACAAAGAATAAGCGATTCAAACCCGCCCCAAGAATACGCCATCGTAAATAATTCAAAATGATCCATAAACGCTTGTAACTGTTGTTGGGTGAGTTTTTGCTTTAATTCAAATGAAAACAGACCACTTGCTCCAAGAAAATCTCGTTGGAAAAACACATGCCCAGGGCAGCTTGGCAATGCCGGATGATATACGGCTTTGACTTCAGGTTGTTGTGCCAACCATTGCGCCACTTTAATGCTATTTTCCTCATGTTGTTTTAATCGAATACCCAACGTGCGCAAACCACGAGCTGTCGTATAAGCGCTATCGGCATCCACCATTTGTCCCATTAAATAGGAATGCTCACGCAATTTATCCCAGCAACGGGCATTAGACACGGCGGTACCAATCATCACGTCAGAATGCCCCACTAAATATTTCGTCCCCGCTTGGATGGAAATATCAATATCATGTTCTAAAGCGTTAAAAAGAACGCCACCGCCCCACGTGTTATCAATCATAATCACGATTTCCGGATTCACTTTTCGCGCAGCTTTCACAATGGCAGGAATATCAGGCACCTCCATGGTTAACGAACTCGGCGATTCAAGAAATAAAACTTTGCTATTCGGTTGAACTAGCCGAGCGATATCCTCCCCAATCATCGGGTCATAATATGTGGTTGCCACCCCCATTTTTTGCAGAATGATATTACAAAAGTCCTGTGTCGGTTCATAAGCCGCACCGGTCATTAAGATATGATCACCGGTTTGTACAAAGGACAGAATGCTGTTTGTCACAGCAGCAGCACCACAAGGATACAAATAGCAACCTGCACCACCTTCTAATTCACACATTGCATCTTGCAAAGCAAAATGTGTTAGTGTGCCGCGTCTGCCATAAAAGAGTTCACCTTTTGCTCTATTCATTGTGGCGTGTTTTTTATCGGCTAAACAATCAAAAACCAAAGAAGAAGCACGTTGCACCACTGGATTAACGGCGCCTTGGGTATAACGTTTTTTTCTACCCGCATGAACTAACGCGGTTGCAAGAGATTTTTCTGACATGATGACATCCTATAAAATAATAAAAAATCGAGTAAAAGTGCGGTCGTTTTTGCCGTTAAAAATATTAACGCTAAATTCTTATCATCACTAGATTCTTTTTAAATCAAATTTCTAAATTGGCATTTTAAAAGGGAAGAATCTGATTTAGAATAAGCACACTATTCACCTCTAGCAAAATGAATCATGAAACTTAATATTCCCATTTTCCTTACGATTTTTCGCGTTATTTTGATTCCTTTCTTTGTTATTACCTTTTATTTACCTTTCGATTGGGCGCCTTTCTTAACTACTCTACTTTTCTTCATTGCCGGTGTCACCGATTGGCTTGATGGCTATTTAGCAAGAAAATGGAAACAAACCACCCGATTCGGTGCGTTTTTGGATCCTGTCGCGGATAAAATTATGGTGGTCGCGGGGTTAGTCTTAGTGGTGGAATATAACCATACTTTTTGGATTACGATTCCCGCAATCGTGGTCATTTCAAGAGAAATTATTATTTCTGCTTTACGTGAATGGATGGCTGAATTAGGTAGCCGCAGTAAAGTCGCAGTATCTTGGTTAGGTAAAGTAAAAACAACCTCCCAAATGCTCGCATTAGGCGGATTATTATGGCGTTATAACACCGCAATGGAAATCATTGCCATAGTTCTGCTTTATGTTGCTGCCATTTTAACAATTTGGTCTATGTTGCAATATCTGAATGCGGCTAAAGACAGTCTATTAGAAGACTTACGCGAATAAAAGTGCGGTCGTTTTTGGCCGTATTTTTATTTTGAGTTTTTTCCAAAGTTGAATTTTTTTTAAGCAGTTAAATAATTTTTTTTAAATTTCTATTTGACTCACAATCATAAATGAGTAAAATGCACCCCGTTGTTTAGCACTGCTAAATGATGATGCGGGAATAGCTCAGTTGGTAGAGCACGACCTTGCCAAGGTCGGGGT
>ERZ791785.669-NODE-669-length-26131-cov-3.847062_pt1 | contig 26131 bp, 25 predicted proteins | sample MGYA00509947_ERZ791785 | MGnify/ENA primary metagenome ERZ791785 (study PRJEB30046, sample SAMN00791982) | human gut metagenome | study: EMG produced TPA metagenomics assembly of the A metagenome-wide association study of gut microbiota in type 2... | reverse complement strand
TGGATGCGATGGCGGTGCTTGAGGATGTCGGACTGGGAGAACGAGCGGCGAATTTTCCGGCGCAGCTTTCCGGCGGAGAGCAGCAGAGAGTTTCTATCGCAAGGGCGCTGGCAAAAAATCCGAAATTGTTACTTTGCGATGAGCCAACGGGAGCGCTGGATTACAATACAGGAAAAGCAATATTAAAACTGTTGCAGGATACGTGTCGTAAGAAGGGGATGACGGTCATTTTGATTACGCACAATTCGGCGATTGCACCGATGGCAGACCGTGTGATTAAAATAAAGAACGGAAAGGTTTCTAAAGTGACATTGAATGAGAATCCGATTTCGGTTGAGACGATTGAGTGGTAGATAAGTATGAAAAAACGAGCGTTGAGAAAAGATTTTTATATGGAGATACGAAAAAGCCTGGGACGTTTTTTGTCGATATTTTTTATAGTAGCATTGGGCGTATCATTTTTTTCCGGAATTCGAGCATCGGAACCGGATATGAGAATTTCCGGAGATGCCTATTTTGATGAAAAAAATCTGATGGATATCAAGGTGATCAGCACGATGGGACTGACAAAAGATGATCTGCATGCGATTGAAGGACTTTCAGATGTAGCTAAAGCAGAGGGCGGTTTTAGTCAGGACATGCTGCTTAATATAGATGATAATCAAAAGGTTCTTCATGTGATGTCTATTCCGGAGTCCATGAATGAGTTGACGGTAAGTGAAGGAAGAATGCCTGAAAAAGAAGGAGAGTGTCTTGTAGATATAGATTTTTTAGAAGGTACTTCTTATCGGATTGGTGATACGATTACGCTGACGGGAGAAAATTCCGGGATATTGGAGGTCAAAGAGTTTAAAATCGTGGGAACAGGAAGCAGCCCGTCCTACATCTCGTTTGGAAGGGGAAGCAGTCTGATTGGAACAGGAACGGTCAGTGGGTTCCTCGCTGTGACAGATGAAAATTTTTCTCCGGATACCTATACAGAAATTTATGTAAAAGCAGCCGGGGCAAAAGAGGAAACTGCGTTTACAGAGGGGTATCAAAAGAAAGTGGATCATGTGATTGATGAGATTGAGAAAATTACAGATGCCAGATGTGAGGCGCGGAAACAGTCTCTGGCAGCTGAGGCGAACAAAGAGATTGACAAGGCGAGACAGGAGTTGGAAGACAGAAAAGCGAGCGCGCAGCAGGAACTTTCTGATGCAGAACAAAAGCTGAAAGATGGAGAGACACAGATCCAGAATGCGAAAGCAGAAATTGCATCTGGAAAAGAGCAGATTGAAAATGCGAAACAGACCTTATATCAAAAGCAGAAAGAACTGGATGCCGGACTAGAAGAGTATCGCATCGGAAAAGAAACACTGGATAGCCAAAAAGAAGAATTAGAGAAAAAAGAAAAAGAATATCAGCAGCAGGCTGAGGCGGCAGTGCCACAGATTGAGGCTGCCGAGAAGCAGATTGCAGATGCCAGAGCCAAGTTAGACGCGGGATGGCAGCAGTACAATACCATCAAAGACAGCGAAGACCCAAAAGATCAGGCAATCGCAGCAGAGCTATTGAAACAGTTGAATGTAGGGGAGGCAGAACTTAAGGCGAACATAGAAAAGCTTACTGCGATGAAAAATCAGTTGTCAGAAGGGAAAATTGCGATTGAACAGGCAAAAGAGCAGCTGAGCGCCGGAGAAGAATCGCTCTCTTGTGCACTGCAGACAATCCAGAACGGGCAGGTTCAGATTGATACAGCGTGGGAAGAGCTGCATGAAAAAGAAGAGACACTTGAGAGTGGAGAAAATACTTTGCAGGAACAAGAACAGACGCTGATTAAAAGTAGGGAAGAGTATGAGACTGCAAAGACGGAGGCGCAGGCAAAGATTGAGGAAGGGGAACAAAAGATCAAAGATGCCGAGAAGGAGATTGCAAAGATAGAAACTCCGACATGGTATGTATATGACAGAAGCACTTTGCCGGAATATTCAGAATATGGAGAAAATGCGGATCGCATGCGGGCAATCGGGAAGGTGTTTCCGGCGTTGTTTTTCCTTGTGGCGGCACTGATCAGCCTCACGACAATGACACGAATGGTTGAAGAGCAGAGAGTGGAGATCGGAACACTTCAGGCACTCGGATACAGCAAGATTGATATTGCGAAAAAATATTTGAATTATGCGCTTTTGGCAACGTTTGGAGGAAGTGTTTTCGGGGTGCTGATTGGAGAGAAACTATTCCCGTTTATTATTGTGTATGCCTATAAGATTATGTATCAGCATCTTCCGCATATCATTGTGCCGTATCATGTGTCATATGCGGTCATGGCTACAGCAGCCGCAGTATTATGTACATTCGTGGCAACACTGGCAGCCTGCTATAAAGAACTGATGGCATTGCCGGCGGTATTAATGCGCCCACCATCACCAAAACAAGGCAAAAGAATTTTTTTAGAGCGTATTACGTTTATTTGGAAACATTTAAGTTTCATTTGGAAATCCTCTATTCGTAACCTTTTCCGATATAAAAAACGGTTTTTTATGACGATCATTGGAATTGGCGGTTGTATGGGATTGATGTTAGTGGGATTCGGACTCAAAGATTCCATTACCAATATCGCAACGCTCCAATATGGAGAATTGCAGGAGTATGACGGGATGGCATATTTGTCTTCGGACTTATCAGAACAGGAAAAGATGAGTTTAAGGGAAACGCTTGAAGGCGAACATCAGATTGATACGTATTCGGAAGTCATGATGAAAAATAAGACAGTGAAGAGCGCGGCAGGAGAAGAGGAAATCTACCTGAGTGTTCCGGTAAAGGAGCATGGTTTGGAGCCATTTATGACATTTCGAAATCGTGTTACAAAAGAAGAATATGAATTGACAAATGAAGGTGTGATATTAACAGAGAAGGTAGCCACCGAATTAGATGTGAAATCAGGAGATATGATTACCATACAAGAAGATACCGGTGACGTAAAGGTGAAAGTTGTGTCGGTATGTGAAAACTATATTGGAAACTATATGTATATGACAACCGGATTATATGAAGAACTTTATGGAAAAGAGCCGGAAGAAAATAGTATTATGTTCAAGATGAAGAAATATGATGAAGAAGGTTTGATGGGAATCGGGGAAAAACTGATTGAGCAGGATGCAGTTTTGAACGTGACATATACAAATAATATGGAAGAGCGGATTGCAGATATGCTCGGCAGTCTGAATCTGGTTATTGTGGTACTTATTATCTCGGCGGGAATGCTGGCGTTTGTTGTGCTTTACAATTTGAATAACATTAATATTACAGAACGAAAACGAGAACTTGCAACCTTAAAAGTGCTTGGGTTCTATGATAAAGAGGTTGCATCGTATGTATTTCGGGAAAATATTTTGCTGACAATTATTGGATCGCTGGTTGGAATGGGAATCGGAAAGATTTTGCATCAATTTGTGATTGTTACCGTGGAAGTGGAAGGAATTATGTTTGGAAGAAATATTGATTTTCCAAGCTTTTTGTACAGCTTTTTATTCACGGTTGGATTTTCATTGTTTGTGAATTGGGTAATGTATTTCAAATTAAAGCGTATAGATATGGTTGAATCACTGAAAAGTGTAGAATAGTTTATGAGAATTTAATAAAGTTCATAAGATTATTAGCACTCACTTTAAAAGAGTGCTAATTTTCTATTGACATTTAAAAATCAGAGTATTAATATATCAAATAGATGAGGCAAAACGCCGAGAATTGATAATTAAAGATAAAAAGGAGTTGTTAGAAATGGGTGCAAAACACGGTAACCTTTCAATTAACAGTGAAAATATTTTTCCAATTATAAAAAAATGGATGTATTCAGATCACGACATTTTTGTGCGTGAGTTGATTTCAAATGGTTGTGATGCGATCACAAAATTGAAAAAGTTAGATATGATGGGAGAATATCAACTGCCGGATGACTATAAAGCAAGCATCAAGGTAGTGGTAAATCCGGAAGAAAAAACATTGAAATTTATTGATACCGGTATTGGTATGACTGCGGATGAAGTAGAAGAATATATTACACAGATTGCATTTTCCGGTGCAACAGAATTTCTTGAAAAATATAAAGACAAGACAACAGAAGACGATATGATCGGACACTTTGGTCTTGGATTTTATTCGGCATTTATGGTAGCAGAGGAAGTTCACATTGATACATTGTCTTACAAAGAAGGTGCGGCTCCGGTACACTGGACATGTGACGGCGGCACAGAATATGATATGGAAGAAGGCAGCAAAAACACAGTTGGAACAGAGATCACGTTGTTCCTGAATGAAGAAAGTGTGCAGTTTTCGAATGAATATCGTGTGAGAGAAGTGATTGAAAAATACTGTTCTTTCATGCCGGTAGAGATTTTCCTGTCAAAAGAAAATGCAGAACAAGAATACGAGACAATTTTGGAAGAGGAATTGAAAGATGATGATGTCATCGTGGAACGTATTCATGAAGAAGCAAAGATGGAAGAAAAAGAAAATGAGAACGGCGAGAAAGAGATGGTGGAAGTTTCACCGGCAGTAGATAAAGTGAAAATCAACAAACGTCCGGTTTCTCTGAGTGATACAACTCCACTTTGGACAAAACATCCAAATGACTGTACAAAAGAGGATTATATCGAATTTTACCGCAAAGTGTTTATGGATTACAAAGAGCCATTGTTCTGGATCCATCTGAATATGGATTATCCATTCAATTTGAAAGGTATTTTGTATTTCCCGAAAATCAACACAGAGTATGATTCCGTGGAAGGAAAGATTAAATTATACAATAATCAGGTATTTATCGCAGATAATATCAAAGAAGTCATTCCGGAATTCCTGATGCTGTTAAAAGGTGTGATTGACTGTCCGGATCTTCCGCTGAATGTATCACGTAGTGCATTGCAGAACGACGGATTTGTAAATAAAATCTCAGATTACATTTCAAAGAAAGTGGCAGATAAGCTTACAGGAATGTGTAAGACCGACAGAGAATCTTATGAAAAATACTGGGATGATATCAGCCCATTTATCAAATTCGGCTGCTTGAAAGATGAAAAATTCTGTGACAAGATGAGTGATTACATTTTATTCAAAAATATTGACCATGAATATTTGACACTCAAAGACTGCATTGCAAAAAATGGCGGTGCAGAAGAGACGAAGGCTGAAGAAGAAAAGACAGAGGCATCAGAGGGCGAAAATACAGAAGAGAAGAAAGTAACAATTTACTATGTGACAGACGAACAACAGCAGAGCCAGTACATTAATATGTTCAAACAGGAAGGTTTGGATGCAGTGCTGCTGACACATAATATTGATTCTCCGTTTGTGACACAGCTTGAGCAGCGCAATGAGAATGTACAATTCCAGCGTATCGATGCAGATTTGACAGACACATTCAAAGAAGAAGTTGCAAAAGAGGAAGAAGAAGCATTCAAGGCAGATACAGAGACATTGACTGATGTATTCCGCAAAGCATTGGAAAATGACAAGCTGGAAGTTAAAGTAGAGAAGCTGAAAAATGAAAATGTGGCATCTATGGTAACATTGTCAGAGCAGTCACGCCGTATGCAGGAAATGATGAAGATGTACAATATGTACGGAATGGATCCATCTATGTTCGGAACAGATGTGACACTTGTATTGAATGCAAATCATCCATTGGTACAGTATGTACTCAAAAATAAAGATGGAGAACATGTACCAATGTTCTGTAAACAGTTATTTGACCTTGCAATGTTGAGTAACAAACCGTTGAATCCGGAAGAAATGACAGCGTTTATCAACAGAAGCAACGAGATTATGATGTTATTGGCAAAATAATAAGAGAAATAAAAGATGCGCAAATCCACAGGTGGGTTTGCGCATTTTGTGGCTATGGAATAAATTTAGAAGAATTGGAGGATTGTGATGGAGATTAGAAAGTATCAGGCAGAAGATTTGGAAGAAATTGTGCAGCTCTTTTATGAGACAATTCAAACTGTGAATCGAAAAGATTATTCGCAGGAACAGGTGGAAGTGTGGTCAAACCGATGTGAGAATCTTAGAAAAAATAAAACATTTTTTGAAAAACTTTATACAGTCGTTGCCGTAGAGGGAGAGAAGATTATAGGATATGGAAACATAGACAGAACAGGATATTTGGACCATCTGTTTGTGCATAAAGATTTTCAAAATCAAGGTGTGGCAACGGCAATCTGCGATGAGTTGGAACAGCATGCCAAGAAATTTGGGCTTCAAAAGATCAGCGTACATGCTTCCATTACGGCAAAACCGTTTTTTGAAGGACGAGGATATGTGTTGGAAAAAGAGCAGCAGGTGGAGCTGGAAGGTGTGAAGCTGAAAAACTATGTGATGGAAAAATCATTTTTAGATAGGCAAGATGGAGAAAATAGAGTAAAATGAGAGTATAAAGAAAGCAATACGTTGGGAAACAGGAGGTGTAAATCTATGAGGAAACTATTTAGAATCACCTTGGTAACATCCATGTTACTTAGTCTGTTTGGATGTTCGCAGAAAGAACCGTCAGAGGTTAAGAAGCATGCGGAAACTGATTTTTTGGAAGAACAGAAAGTCAGAGAAGACGAAGCAACCGTAATTAGTACTTATGATGTGACTGATCCGGAATTCGTTGAAGAGTATTCTGAACAGAATAAGCTGGTAACGAAAGTTAAATATTATGAAATGAGTGATGGTACATGGAGGACAGACACGCATACATATAAATATAGACTGGAGATAACAGGAAGAATGAATGGAGCAGCTAAAGATCGTACATTTGTTTTCCTAAGTAACCTAGAGGATATTACGTTTGGACAGGCGTGGAAAGCAAGTGGACTAAGCAGTAATACGGCTGACTATTTCGAGGAAGAGGAAGCAAAACTTGTGGCTGTGAAATAGAATAGGTTATCGTAGGAGCGAAGTGGAAAGACAATCCTATGATTATTATCAAAAAGCTCTTTGTAATGGCTCGCATATTGCATATTTGGTTTTTGACGAAAACTGTGTTGTTGGTGCGGGTGGTGTTAGCTTTTTTCAAGTAATGCCGACCTATAACAACCCAAGCGGAACTAAGGCATATATAATGAATATGTATACAAAGCCTGAATACAGAAGGAATGGCATTGCTTATAAAACATTAGATATGTTGATTAAAGATATTAAAGGCAAAGGCATTTCAGCCATTTCATTAGAGGCGACGGAGATGGGGAATACCAAAACTTGAGTCTGGGGAAGGTGGTAGTGTATGAAAAAAATTGGAATGGTGCTGCATATTTCTTTTTATGATTTCTATGACAGCGTGCAGTTCATCAAAAAATAACCCAGTTCATTTAGGCGTGAATGCAGTAATTACAGAAATTGATGAGGGAAACAGCACGATAACTGTAAAAGACGGTGCAGAAGAAGGCATTTTAGGTAAAAACTGTCTTATTGATTGTTCATCCATTCCTATGATTTACTGTGATTATGATACAGGACAAGTTGTAAGTATATCATTTGAGGATTTACAGGTTCAAGATGAAATCATTTTGAGTATTCGAAATTCAGAAATAGAGAATTCTAAAGACGAGGACAATAAAGGAAGGACGATAAAGGTTGAACAGTTGCAACTGAGTACGCAAAGAATGAAATAGTGATTTGCCTAGGAAGATAGAAAAAAGTGATTTTAGAATATTGAAAACGTGGAGGGATGGACTATGGGAGTTGTAGACGAGAAAGATTATATTATGCGAATGATAAAAGAAATGGTACAAGTATTGTTTTCTTTGGTATTTGGGAAGAAATATGTTTCTGTCGAATTAGAAGACGAAAATAAATATGAAGTCTCAGGAAATACGCTGAAATATTTTTTCGATATGATTGACCAGGGAGATATAAACGAAGCCGAGAATCTTTTGCTGGAAGATCTCGATTATACAAATAAAGAAGAAGTCATGGCGGCGGCATTTTTTTATCAACATCTAAGTCAAAAAGATGATGATTTTTTGAGAAGAAATGATTACACGAAAGAAGAAGTACTTTTTGGGTTTAAGCAGTTACTTGAAAAATCCGGATATAAGGACTTAATTCGTTTAATAGGACGTGTTGATGAGGAAGAACGATAAGGTGCGAAAACACTCATTTTACCACGAATGAATGAAAATAAAAAGTAATAGAGATACCGTGACCTCTATTACTTTTTCATCTTATAAGACTTCTGCGCTAATCTCTTTTTTCAAAAAGAATCTTTGAACCATCTGATCCCATGCTTCCTCCAAAGACTTATCCAAAGTGAAGAGTCTCATGGAAGTTCCGGTGACGCAGGTAAGATTCTGACCATCATATTTTAGATTGAGATACAATCCCTGCACATCTTGTGGCTGGAAATTCAGTTCCTGCTGTTTCAGTAATCTTTCAATATTCGCCTCTGACAGTCCGAATACAAAGCGAAAACTAAGGGGAGTTTTTTTTCCCTTGATCAAAGAAAATGCGTACTCTCTAATATCTTTCCACAATGAATAATCTCGGGAAGGAGCCAGGTCTTTCTCAAAAAAATCTTTTTTGAGAAATCCATTAATGGAAAATGTATTATAGGTGACAATTTCTCCTTCTATGAATAAAAATGAGTCGAAGGTGTCCGATAATAACAGCTTGGACATACATTCTTTTACTTCCGGCAATTTTAATGCAATCATGAGATCCTCTCCTTTTCATTCTTTTTCAAGAAATATATTCCGGCAATCAGTGTAATGAATTCAGCAAGCGGTACAGATACCCAGATTCCAATGACTCCGATAAGCGGAGGCAGCACAAATACAAAGATAATTGCAAGTACACACCCTCTGGAAAGACAGAGGAACAATGAAAGCTGTGGTTTTACTGTAGATTGAAAATAGCCAATGATAAACATATTCAATCCGATTACAAAGAATCCAACAAAATAAATACGAATTGCAGTGGATGAAAGGGCAAGTATTTGTTCATTTGGATTCATAAAAATATAAGTAAACAAATTTGGCACGATCAATCCTAAAACAGCCGGAACGGAGCAGATGATAAATGCAGTTCTCAGTCCCAGTTTTTTTACAGTCTCAATACGATCAATAAGCCCTGCACCATGATTGGTTGAGATGATCGGCTGAGAAGCCTGGTTGATTCCGTTACACAGGCAGATGACTACAATAGCGGTATTTGTAATGACACCATACATGCTCACACCGATATCGCCAATATATTTTAAAATCTGTAAGTTGAAAACAAACATAACAATTCCGGACGAGACTTCCACAAGAAAGCTTGTAAATCCATTTTTGTAGATACTTGTGATGAATACAGGTGAAAATTTCTTTAAGCTAAAATGCAGTCCGTTTGACTTAGAGCGAAAATGGAACAGCAAAATAACAGTTGTAAGTACGGATCCAAGCACACTTGCAATTGCTGCTCCTGCCATGCCCATTTTACAAGGAAATACAAAAACAATATCTAAAACAACATTCAGGACACCGCCGGATACAACGGCAATCATGGAAAGCTTTGGTGCACCATCATTTCTTACAAAGGTTTGTAGAAAAGTGGAGAATGCAAAAAAGCCAAGTCCCAAGATCACGTACGGCGCGTAATTGAGTACATAAGGCATTGTTACATCTGTTGCGCCAAGAAAACGTGCGATCGGTTCCATGAAATTTAAAAATAGAATCATGTATAAAATACAGGTGATGGCATTCAAAAGTACTGCGACAGAAAAATAACAGTTTCCGGTCTGAGTATCGCCTTTTCCGCGGGCGATTGACATTAAGACAGAACCGCCGACACCAAATAAAAGTCCGGTGCCAAAGAAAATATTAAACAGCGGGAGGATGATATTTAATGCAGCCATAGCATCAATGCCAATTCCTTTCCCGATAATAATTGTGTCAGCAAGTACATAAATAGACGTTACCATCGTTCCGCAGATAGAAGGAATGAGGTAACGAAAGAATAATTTTCGTACTGGCTCGGTTGTAAGTGTGTTTGTCAGCATAAAAAATCTCCTTTAAATAAAATCCAATAATGGTATTATAGCAGATACGTTGACTTTTGGAAACCAAAACAGTATCATGAAAGTTAAACAGCAATAAAAGGAGTAAAAAGCATGCAACAGACAAACTATATAGATAACTTACTTTCGCTTATCAGGAAGGCAACCTCACAGTTTCATACAGTGGAAGCAGTGAAAGATCAGTTAGCAAAGCAGGGATATGAGGAACTGTGTTGGAAAAACAACTGGAATTTGCAAAAAGGCGGGAAATATATGGTGATTCATCATGGCTCCAGTATTTTTGCATTTACGATCGGGAGTCATTTTCAAGAAAAAGAGAGCTTCCGAATTGCGGCAGCACATGGGGATTTTCCGGGATTTCGTATCAAACCAAATCCGGAGGTGACTACAGAAAAATATGTACAACTTAATGTGGAGAGTTATGGCGGGGTGAATTTGTCAAGCTGGCTGGACCGCGGACTGTCTGCCGCCGGACGTGTCGTCTTAAAATCTGAAGATGTATTTCGTCCAAAAGTTAGTCTCGTTGATCTCGAGAAAACATTATTTACGATTCCGAATATTGCGATTCATCTGGAACGAGAGATGAATAAGGGCGTAGAATTGAATAAGCAGACACAGATGCTTCCGATTGTGGGAATCTTGGAAGAAGAGGTGGATAAAAACTGCTTTTTGAGTGCGCTTGCGGAAAAGCTTCAAGTGCAGGTGGATAAGATTTTGGATTATGAATTGAATCTGTATAATGCAGACAGGGCAGAGAAGATAGGATTGCACGAAGAATTCCTCTCGGCGCCGAGACTGGATAATCTCACGTCTGTTCAGGCGCTTGTCGATGGAATTTTAGAAGGTGAACGAAAAGAAGGGCTGAATGTGATCGCGATATTTGATCATGAGGAGGTCGGCAGCAGGACAAAGCAGGGAGCCGGATCTATGATGCTTCCGTATTTGCTGGAGAAAATTTATCTTTCACTTGGAGGGTCTGAACAGATGTACAAGAATGCACTTGCGGAGGGGCTTTTAATGTCTGTGGATGTCAGTCATGGATTTCATCCAAGCTATGGGGGAAAATATGACCCGACAAATAAGAATATGTTGAATCAAGGGTTCTGCATTAAAGAAGCATGCTCACAAAGCTATGCAACAGACAGTGAAGCGGTCGGAATCGTGCAGCAGATTTGTGAAAAAGAACAGATTCCGTATCAAAAATTTGTAAATCGTTCGGATGTGACGGGGGGCGGAACACTCGGTTCAATCGCATCGGCGATGCTTCCGGTGAGAACGGTAGATTTGGGTGTGCCGTTGCTTGCAATGCATTCCAGCAGAGAACTGATGGGAGCAAAAGATCAGGAGAGTCTGACCAGATTTATCAAGGCATATTTTAGTTTATAGGAGAAAAGATGAGAGAAAATCAAACTACAGAGACAACAGTAAGATTGAATAAGTTTTTGAGTGAGGCAGGCGTCTGTTCCAGAAGAGAGGCAGACCGTCTGATTGAAAACGGGAAAGTGACCGTGGATGGAAAGCGTGCAGAGATGGGAATGCGTGTCAGTCCTTCCCAGAGAGTGTGTGTAGGCAAGAAAGAAGTGCGGCAGAAAAATGAGATGGTGCTGCTTGCGGTCAACAAGCCGGTTGGAATCGTCTGCACAGAAGAAAAAAAAGAAAAAAACAATATTATTCGGTTTTTGAATTATCCGACAAGGGTCACATATATCGGAAGGCTTGATAAAGATTCAGAAGGGCTGCTTTTGATGACAAATAATGGAGACATTATCAATAAGATGATGCGCGCAGGAAATCAGCATGAAAAGGAATATAAAGTTACAGTCAATAAGCCGGTGACAAAAGAATTTATTGAGAAGATGGCGGAAGGTGTGCCGATTCTTGATACGGTCACGAGAAAATGTAAGGTGGAGATGCTCGGAAAATATAAATTCCGGATTATTTTGACACAGGGACTCAACAGGCAGATTCGCAGGATGTGTGAATATCTTGGCTATAAAGTGACAAGACTGGAACGTATCAGGGTAATGAACATCACACTTGGAGAGTTAAAGCCGGGGGAATACCGGAAGGTGACGGAAGCAGAAATTCAAAAATTATATGAATTGATCAAGGATTCTTCCAATGAGACGGTGATCCCAAAGAAACAAGAACAATGAGGTAGAAAGCATGGAACAAAAAAAACAGCGTATGCAGGAACTGGTACAATTGCTGAATGAGGCAGGAAAGGCATATTATCAGGGAACTGCGGAGATTATGAGCAACTATGAATATGACAAACTTTACGATGAGTTACTTGCGTTGGAAAAAGAACTGGGAATTACATTGGCATCAAGTCCTACAGTCAATGTAGGATATGAGGTGCTAAGTGAGCTTCCGAAAGAACGGCATGAAAAACCGATGCTTTCTTTAGATAAAACGAAGGAAGTGTCGAAATTAAAAGAATTTCTGGGAAGCCAGAAGGCAAGGATTTCCTGGAAATTAGATGGGTTGACCATAGTGCTGACATATCAGAATGGAACTTTACAAAAAGCAGTAACAAGGGGAAATGGAGAGGTCGGAGAGGTTATCACTAACAATGCGAAGGTATTTAAGAACCTGCCGCTTCATATCTCTTATCAGGGAGAATTGATTCTGCGTGGAGAGGCGATCATCGGCTATCGTGATTTTGAAAAAATCAATGAAGAGATTGAAGATGTAGATGCAAAATATAAAAATCCAAGAAATCTGTGCAGCGGTTCAGTACGCCAGTTGAATAATGAGATTACTGCAAAAAGAAATGTGAAGTTCTTCGCATTTTCACTTGTAAAAGCAGATGATGTGGACTTTAAGAATTCCAGAATTTATCAGATGGAATGGTTAAAAGAACAAGGATTTGAAGTGGTGGAAGGATATGAGGTCACAGCCGGTACGATTGAAGAGCGTGTGAAATTCTTTTCGGAGAAGATTGCAGACAATGATTTTCCGTCAGATGGCCTGGTGCTTGTATATGATGACATTGCATATGGGCAGTCGCTTGGTACAACCTCCAAGTTCCCGAGAGATTCCTTTGCGTTTAAATGGGCAGATGAAATCAGGGAGACAACTCTTTTAGAGATTGAGTGGAGTCCGTCAAGAACAGGGCTTATTAATCCGGTTGCAATTTTTGAACCGGTGGAACTGGAAGGGACGACGGTGAGCCGTGCGAGTGTTCACAATATCAGCATTATGGAAGAATTAGAGCTTGGCATTGGCGATACGATCGCAGTCTATAAAGCAAACATGATCATTCCGCAGATTGCAGAAAACCTGACACGAAGCGGTGTGAAAGATATTCCTGAGGAATGTCCGGTCTGTCATGGTAAGACAGAGATCCGAAAAGTCAGTGATGCAAAGGCGCTCTACTGTACGAACGAAGAGTGCGGGGCAAAGCATCTGAAATCATTTGCGCTGTTTGTGAGCAGAGATGCACTTAATATTGATGGACTTTCAGAGGCGACATTAGAGAAATTTATCGCAAAGGGATTTATCAATCATTATTCAGATATTTTTCATCTTGAGCAGTATAAAGATGCGATTAAATCCATGGAAGGATTTGGCGAAAAATCTTATGTAAATCTACAAAAAAGTATTGAAAAAGCACGTGTGACAACACTGCCAAAACTCATTTACAGTCTTGGAATAGCGAATATCGGACTTGCCAACGCAAAGGTAATCTGTAAAGAACTGAACTTTGATATAGAGAAAATGCTTCATGTTACAGAGGAAGAATTGAGTGAAATATCGGGAATCGGTCCCGTGATTGCGAAAGCGTTTGTTTCCTATTTTGCAAAAGAGCAGCATGTGGAAGAATTCCGAAGACTTTTAACAGAATTGGAGATACCAAAGGAAGAAGAGAGCAAAGAGGCTCAGATTTTTGAAAATATGAACTTTGTAATTACAGGAAGTGTGGAACATTTTGCAAATCGAAATGAAGTAAAGGCTGTAATTGAAAGTAAAGGAGGAAAGGTGACGGGCTCTGTCACTTCTAAGACAAACTATCTGATTAATAATGATATAGAGTCAACCTCTTCAAAAAATAAAAAAGCGAGAGAGCTGGGGGTTCCGATTATCTCAGAAGAGACATTTTTAAAAATGCTGGAAGGTGAATAAAGAATGCAGATAGAAGAACTCGTTCCATTTTGGGCGAAACTTACAAAAGAAGAACAAGAAGAACTGAAAAACAGGATACTGGTACAGAATGTGAAAAAAGGAACCATTATACACAATGGTTCGGAGGACTGTACAGGGCTGATCATTGTGGAAGAAGGACAACTTCGTGCATATACGCTGTCGGAAGACGGGAAAGAGATCACATTATACAGAATGTTTCAAAGAGATGCATGTCTTTTTGCGGCATCCTGTATTATGAATAATATTCAGTTCGAGGTGATTATAGAGGCGAGAGAAGATTCTAAGGTGCTGACAATACCGACCTCTGTTTATCAGAATTTGATACATACCTCTCTTCCGGTTGCAAATTTTACAAACGACCTCATGGCGTCGAGATTTTCAGATGTGATGTGGGTGATGGAACAGATTTTAAATAAAAGTGTGGATGTGAGACTTGCCGCACTGCTTGTGGAAGAGATGGAGATTACAGGAGAGAGCATGCTGAAAATGACACATGAAGAGATCGCTCACCATCTGGGAACGGCAAGAGAGGTGATTACCAGAATGCTGAAGTATTTTCAGAAAGAACAGCTTGTCAGCCTGTCGCGCGGGAGCATTGAAATCATAGATGAAGATCGTCTGTATGAACTTGCGAAAGACAGTAGAAGATAAAGTGTGACAATGTCACAGAAAGAGAATGTCATATCTTGTATGATAGAGTCATCAAGAAACAGAAAATTATATTGTAGGAGGAAATAGATATGTCAGTAATGAAAGTAACAAACAGCAACTATACACAAGAGGTTTTGGAGTCAAATGTCCCGGTATTAATTGACTTTTTCGCAGACTGGTGCATGCCTTGCAAGATGTTTGCGCCAATTGTAGATGAGGTGGCAGCAGCACATGAAGGAAAAGTAAAGGTCGTAAAAATCAACATCGATGATGATCCGGAACTGGCTCAGGAGTATCGTGTGATGAGCATTCCGACATTGAAGCTTGTGGATGCAAAAGAAGTGAAAGGAACCAATGTAGGAGCGATGTCAAAAGCAGAGCTTGAGAGCTGGCTGCTCGGACACGGTGTACAACTGTAGGAGATGTGAGATGGAAAATAAAAATTTTTATGATGTGATTGTCATCGGAGGCGGTCCCGGAGGATACGGGGCTGCGCTTTACACATCAAGGGCAAACTTAACCACGCTTGTAGTAGAAAAATTCGCTCCGGGCGGACAGATGGGGACGACAGAGATCGTAGAAAATTATCCGGGCTTTACAGAAGGAATCAATGGATTTGAACTTGGAATGCAGATGAAGCAGGGCGCAGAGCGGTTCGGCGTGGAGACAAAGATCGCGGAAGTGCAGAGTGTGGATTTAGAAAAACAGCCGAAAGTTATCGTTACATCAGATGGAACATACGAGGCGAAGACGGTTATTCTTGCAATGGGAGCTTATCCGAGAGAGCTTGGACTTCCAAATGAAAGAGAACTGAGAGGTCGCGGCGTATCTTACTGCGCAACCTGTGATGGAATGTTTTACAGAGGAAAGACAGTTGTGATCGTAGGTGGTGGAAATACTGCGGTTGCAGATGCTTTGTTTTTATCTAAAATCTGTAAAAAAGTATATCTGGTGCACAGAAGAGATGAGTTGAGAGCATCCAAGACATATATGGATTCCCTGAACGAGGCAGAAAATCTGGAATTTATCTGGAATTCAGAAGTGGTGGAAGTGCTTGCAGATGATCTTGTCACCGGAGTGAAAGTGAAAAATAAGGAAAATTGCGAAGTGTCTGAAATTGATTGTGACGGAGTGTTTGTTGCAATTGGAAATGTGCCAAACACAGAGCTTGTCAAAGGACAGATTGACCTCGATGAAGGAGGGTATGTGCTCGCAGACGAGACGACACGGACCAATATTCCGGGAGTGTATGCGGTTGGAGATTTGAGAAAGAAACCGCTCCGGCAGATTGTGACGGCGGTGGCGGACGGTGCGGTGGCATCGAAGTATATTGAGGAATACATTGCGGTGGGAGAATAGCTCTCACCGTTTTTAGTTTATAAAAAGTTCACTTGTGTGATAAGAATATCTCATATATAATAAAATCATATGTAGGAAAGAAGGGATAACTATGGCAGAAAAAGATAATATAAATGAGATGGATATAGATATAGACAGCGAGAAAAAAGAAGTTCCGGAAGTAGTGAAGGAAGAGAAAAAAGAGAATGAAGAGTATGAGAAATTCTGTTTTATGTGCCACAGACCGGAGAGTGTTGCAGGAAAGATGATCGATCTCCCGAATGATATTTGCGTTTGTTCAGACTGTATGCAGAAAAGTTTTGATATGATGAACAATAATAAGTTTGATTTAAGTCAGCTGATGAATATGCCGGGCGTACAGTTTTTAAATTTGTCGGACATGGAGAATATGATACCAAAAAGGCAGCAGGTGAAGAAGAAAAAGCCGGAAGAAAAGAAGGCGGAACCTGTGTTTAATATCCGTGACATTCCGGCACCGCATAAGATTAAAGCACAGTTAGACGATTATGTGATTGGACAGGAATATGCAAAAAAGGCAATCTCAGTGGCTGTTTATAACCACTACAAGCGAGTTGCGACAAATACGATGGATGAGATTGAGATTGAAAAATCCAATATGTTGATGATCGGACCAACCGGAAGCGGTAAGACATATCTTGTAAAGACACTCGCGAGACTTTTAGATGTACCGCTTGCGATCACAGATGCGACATCATTGACAGAGGCAGGATATATTGGTGATGATATTGAAAGCGTGGTTTCCAAATTGTTAGCGGCAGCGGACAATGATGTGGAAAAAGCAGAGCGTGGAATTATCTTTATTGATGAGATTGACAAGATTGCAAAGAAGAAAAATACGAACCAGAGAGATGTCAGCGGAGAATCCGTACAGCAGGGAATGTTAAAATTGTTGGAAGGAAGTGACGTGGAGGTGCCGGTAGGCGCGAACAGCAAGAACGCAATGGTGCCGCTCACGACGGTCAACACGAAAAATATTCTGTTTATCTGTGGGGGAGCGTTCCCGGATTTGGAACAGATCATCAAAGGGAGATTGAATAAACAGGCATCGATGGGATTTATTGCAGATTTGAAGGATAAATACAACAATGATAAAGATATTTTGTCGAAAGTAACAGTGGAGGATATTCGCAATTTCGGAATGATTCCGGAATTTATCGGGCGACTTCCGATTATCTTTACCCTTCAGGGATTGGATGAAGACATGCTTGTCAAGATTTTAAAAGAGCCAAAGAATGCAATTTTAAAACAGTATCAGAAGCTTTTGGAACTTGATGAAGTAAAATTGAACTTTGATGAGGAAGCATTGCATGCGATTGCAAGAAAGGCGATGAAGAAAGATACCGGAGCGAGAGCGCTTCGCTCAATCATTGAGGAATTTATGCTGGATATTATGTATGAGATTCCGAAAGATGACAATATTGGTCAGGTTACTATCACAAAAGAATATATAGAAGGAACGGGCGGTCCACTTATTGCGATGAGAGGACAGGAGCTGATTACCGGCTAAGATTCAGGGGTGGAAAAATAAATTTTCTGCCCCTGATTTACGGTTGCCTGAAAAAGAAAAAAGTGCACAAAAAAAGTGAAAAAAGTGGTTGTAAAATGTTCAAAACAGGTGTAAAGTGTAGTTTAGATTTGGCAAAAAAGAAAGACAGAAAGAGAAAAGGAGTGTGGAGTTTATGGAAGGTTACAGTTATTTGTTAGATCTGGCAATTATTTTGCTTTCGACGAAAGTGCTAGGACTTGCTACACGTAAAGTACAGATGCCACAGGTCGTGGGAGCACTATTGGCAGGATTGCTGTTAGGACCGGCGGCATTGGGATGGATCACAGAGACCAACTTTATTCATGAGGTAGCAGAGATAGGTGTTATTGTATTGATGTTCTGCGCCGGTATGGAGACAGATATCAAGGAGTTAAAAGAAAGTGGGAAAGCTTCTTTTATAATTGCATTATTTGGTGTGGTTGTTCCGCTTATTGGGGGATTCGCGGCAGCTTGGTTCTTCAATAGACCTGACTTGATCGCATCAGATGCATCCTGCTCAATCTTTTTACAGAATATTTTTATCGGTATCATTTTAACGGCAACATCGGTAAGTATTACGGTTGAGACATTAAAAGAGCTTGGAAAGTTAAAGACACGTTCGGGAAATGCAATTTTAGGAGCTGCCATCATAGATGATATTCTTGGAATCATTGCGCTGACAATCGTGACAAGCATGGCAGATTCTTCTGTAAATGTTACGGTAGTGCTGTTAAAGATTTTAGGTTTCTTCGTATTTTCGGGAATTATCGGAGTGATTTTTTACAAAGTATACAAACGATGGACAGAATCTTCCGAGAAGGGATTGCAAAGACATGCGATTATTGCGTTTGTGTTCTGTTTGCTGATGGCATATATTGCGGAAGTTGTATTTGGAGTAGCTGATATTACAGGTGCATTTATTGCAGGATTGATTATCTCGAATACAAACAAATCGATGTTTGTGCGAATTAAGTTTGATACGATTTCTTATATGTTGTTGTCGCCGGTATTCTTTGCAAGTATTGGATTGAAAGTAGTGCTGCCAGAGATGACACCGGCGATTATCTGGTTCTCAGTGGTGCTTGTCATTGTGGCAATCGTTACAAAAGTAATCGGCTGTGGAATTGGAGCAAAGGTATGTGGTTACCAGAATTATCAGGCAAAAAGAATCGGAGTTGGTATGATTTCCCGTGGTGAAGTGGCGCTGATCGTTGCAAGTAAGGGAACGGCGCTTGGACTTCTCGGGGGCAATTTCCTTGGACCGGTTGTCATCGTTGTAATTTTTACGACCATTATCACACCGGTGTTGCTGAAAATTGTATTTAAAAAGGCACCTCCGATTCCGGTAAGTGAGACGATTACGGAGTCAGAAAGTCTGGCAAAAGAGTTGGAACAGGTGATGAAATCCCGTGGAGAAGAACGAAAATAGGTTGGAAGCCGGCATAGAAATATGTCGGCTTTTTGCATGAATCACAAAGTGTTTCATATATTAGATAAAAAATGATGGAGCGATTATGCCGCAGGAAGAGATTTGCAGAAATCGAATCATATCCGAAAATTATCGGGATTTTATTGTGAACCAGCTCAGAGGAAATATATTTGACTCTATTTCTTCAGAAGAACTTTGCGAACAGAGTATGGAATACTTATATAAAACAATCTATGTAGATGGAACGATGGCAGATCCCATTAATTTTGAAAAATATACGTACAATTCGGTGCCGAAGTGCTTTACCCTGATTGATACAGAGGCGTTAAGCCAGTCTGGAATCTTACAGATACAGAATTATCCCACATTGGGACTGAAAGGAAATGGAGTGCTGGTCGGATTTATAGATACCGGAATTGATTATGAAAATCCTGTTTTTCGAAATATTGACGGAAGTACCAGAATTTTGGGAATCTGGGATCAGAGTATTCAGGATGGACAGCCGCCGCAAAACTTTTTGTATGGAACAGAATACACGAAGGAGATGATTGATGCGGCTCTTAGTAGTGATAATCCAAAAGCGCTTGTTCCAACTCAGGATGAAAGCGGGCATGGGACTTTTCTTGCAAGTGTTGCAGCAGGCGGAGCTGATGTGGAAAATCAGTTTTTGGGAGCAGCGCCGGAGTCGAAGCTTGCGATTGTAAAGTTAAAACCGGCAAAAAAATATCTGAAAGAGTTTTACCTGATCACAGAAGAAAAAGAGTGTTATCAGGAAAATGATATCATGCTTGGAATGAGGTATCTGAATGAACTGGCGAATCGATATGATATGCCGCTAGTCATCTGTATTGCACTTGGCTCGAATATGGGAGGACATAATGCGACACTTCCAATCACAGGACTTTTAGAGATGTATGCCAATATAGCAAATCGGGCAGTTGTGATCGGGGGAGGAAACGAAGCGAATCAACGGCACCATTTTTATGGAAAAGCCGAGAATGTAAACGATATCAAAAAGGCAGAAGTCCGTGTGGACGGCGGAATGAAAGGATTTACGATGGAACTGTGGACGGACATCCCCAATATTGTGGCAGTCTCCATTATATCGCCTTCGGGAGAAAGAATTCCACGGGTGCCAATCCGTCGGGGAGTGATGGAGGTATATCGTTTTGTGTTTGAGGGAACGACTATTTTTATCAATTACAAATTACTTGTGGAAAAATCAAATTCGGAATTGATATTTTTTAGAGTAAAAGATCCGGCCCCCGGAATATGGACGATTTTTATAGAGCCTGTGGAGTTGGCAGATGGCGTGTTCCATATGTGGCTTCCGATCACAGAACTTTTGGAAGGAGAAGTTTATTTTCTGCAGTCAAATCCGGATTATACGATCACGGAGCCTGGAAGTACGGTTTCCGGGATGACAGTTGGATATTATAATGGAGATGATAATAGTATTGCTATTCGATCGGGAAGAGGATATACTAGAAGTGAAAAAATCAAACCTGATTTTGTGGCTCCCGGAGTAAATGTAACGGGAGCAGCAATGCGGAATCAATTTACAGAGCGTACAGGTTCCAGTGTTGCTGTCGGGATTACGGCAGGAGCAGTTGCACTTATGCTGGAGTGGATTGTGTACCAGCTCGGGGAGAGCAGGATTGATTCCATACAGATTCGCAATCTTTTAGTTCTGGGAACAGATTGCAAGCCCGGCGAGACATATCCCAACCGAGAGTGGGGATACGGAGCTTTGAATCTATATGATGCATTTGATGCAATCAGGCGTATTTGACACATGAAGGGAGAAATGAAACATGGGAGACTTTTTTGAAGATTTAGGAAAACGAATTACAGAAACAGCAGGAGCAGTGACGAAAAAGACAGAAGAAGTTGTTGAGACACAGAAAATAAAAAGCCAGATCAGAGTGGAAGAACGAAATAAAGAAAGAGATCTGCAGCATCTTGGAAAGCTGGTTTATGACCGTTTCCAGAAAGGGGAAGTGATTGATACAGTATTTGTGGAGCTGTGCGAGGCTGTTGCACAACATGAAGACGCAGTTCAGTCCTATTTAAAAGAACTTGCGCAATTGAAGGGAATGGAACTTTGCAAGAACTGCAAAGGCGAATTGGAATCTGATATGGCATACTGTCCAAAATGTGGAACAAAAGTAGAAGAAGAGATACACTTTGACACAGAAGAAGCAGAAGAGACGACAGCAGATGAGGGGGTAGATGACTCAGCCATGCAGACAGTAGAGGAGACAGAGACGGTTTCAGAAGAGGAAGTATAGATGCTTGCTGTAATTTTGACGCTTTTGATAGGAACCTTATGTGGGATTGATTTATATTTGAAGTCATACATTGAGACTCATTACAAAGAGGGGGAAGAAAAGAAGATTCTCGGTGACACAATCTCAGTTCGAAAAGTGCATAACAAAGGGATGGCGCTGAATAAGGGAGAAGAACATCCAAAAAGAGTGCGAATGCTATCGGGGATTGTGACTGCGTTGCTCGTGTTGTATTATGTTTTTCTGTTTCGGAAGAAAGGCGGATGGATGCGCAAAAAGGGAATTGCACTTGCCATTGCAGGAGGAGTGAGCAATACTTACGATAGATTTGTGCGAAAATATGTAGTGGACTATTTCGGATTTTGCACGGAGTGGAAAAAATTCGAAAAGATCACGTTTAACTTGGGAGATATGTTTATCTTTCTTGGCAGTATTTTAGTTGTGATATCTGAGATTTTTTCAAAAAAGCGATAAGAAAGATAAGAAAAAAGATGAGACCCGCGGGAAATCGCGGGTCTTTGTGCGGGTTTAGCGCTCTAAAATCTTTGGAAGAACATTTTTCGGAGTATCTAGGAAAACAAGATTCGTTCTTACGTCTGAATAATGAGGATTCTGGTGAACCACTACAATGGAGTTCCCACGGAAGTATTTGATATAGTTTTTATATGTATAGGATTCCAATGAGGTTCCAAGAAGCAGCAGCACATCAGCTTTCGCAATTTCGTCAGCAATTTTAGCGATGATCTCATGGTCAAGCATTTCTCCGAATAGTTTTACGTTTGGACGGATGATATGCCCGCATTCTTCGCAGAGTGGAACAGACGGAGATGTTTTTACAAATTCGACAGGATATTCTTTCCCACAATGTGTGCATATGTTTTTGTGAATGGTCCCATAAATATTATATACATGTTTACAACCGGCTCTTTCAGAAAGAGAAAAACTATTTTTAGAAATAATGGTCTGCAATTTTTCCTGTTTTTCAAGTTCGGCAAGTGCGTAGAACGTTTCGCTTGGTTCAAGATCTTTGTCTAATATCTCAGACTTGTAAAACTTAAAAAACTTTTCCGGTCTGGTGCTGAAATAAGCGCTGGAATAGATATATTCCGGTGAGTCGCCGTATCTGTTCTCGATATCGTAGGCGACGTCAAGAGAGAGTATGCCCGGATATCCACATTCTTTTAAGATTCCAGAACCACACAGGGCAACTGTATATCTGCTGGAATCTAATATGTTTTTTAATGTTTGCAATTTTTTCTCCATAATAATCCCACCCTTACTTAAATAGTATGGTTATATTGTCCTATGTTTTGTCAGAAAAGTCAATCAAATTCACAACTAATGTGTATGTATTTTTAACTATTTTCTAAAAGTAAAATGGATAATTGTGAGTAAACTAGAAAAGCTTTGGAGAGGCTCCAAAGCTTTTCTGATTACATTATATAGTTTACATTAACTGCCTGTTCCCCTCTTGGTCCTTGAGTAGTGTCAAAGGAGACTTGCTGTCCCTCTTCCAAAGTCTTAAATCCATTGAGAGCAATTCCGGAGAAGTGTACAAAGATATCCTTTCCGCTTTGTTCATTGGTGATAAATCCAAATCCTTTTTGTGAGTCAAACCATTTTACTGTACCTGTATTCATGTGAGGTACCTCCTAAATTATAATATTTGTAAATTAAATAGAAATAAAAAAACACATATTTTGGTAAGAAATCAAACGAGTTAATTGCTTACAAAAATATGTGATCAAATAAAACATCTAAATTACTCGTTTATCATACCATGCAATTTTTGAAATGTCAAGAAAATATTGAAAATTCTGAAAAAAGTCCTTCTGAAAAAAGTCATAGCCTCCCACATTGGAGTACTATGACTTTTCTTTTCCGTCGATGAGATATTCATAGGAAACATGGAAAATCTCAGTGAATGCTTTTAATTCCACATCTGTGACGTGACGTTTATTGGTCTCAATTCTGGTAATCACATTTTTATCCATATCATATCCATTCAGTTGAAGTTGGTAGGCTAAGAGCCGCTGTGACATATTGTGCTGGCGGCGCAGTTCGATGAGCCTTTGGCTGATCAGATTTTTCTCCCCGGTAGATGCTTTTGGTTTTGGCATATTTCTAATCCCTCCTACAAATAGTGTGCGTAAAAATATCTCATTTTTTGCACTTTTTTCTATTGAATTTTACATGGGATTAGAAATACGATCGGTTGTAAAAATGATACAAAAATAAGGGGAATGAAAGAAAGAAGAAACTAAATGCTGCAGATGCGATAGAAAATTGTTTATGTTGGCGTTGAGTAAAGTGAAGTAAATAGAGTATAATGTTGTCCATAAAGCAATGGAATTCAGAGACGGAGGCTTGTATATGAAACGAATATTAGTGATAGAAGATGACGAAATGCTGAATGCGGGACTTTGCTATAATCTTCAGATGGAAGGTTTTGAGGCGGCTCCGGCATTTGGAGCAAAGACGGCAAAAAAATTATGGAAAGAAAAATCATTTGACTTGATTTTGCTTGATGGCAATCTTCCGGACGGAGACGGATTTGCAGTCAGCAGAGAAATTCGAAAAGAAAGTAAAGTGCCAATTGTGTTTCTGACAGCGCGGGATATGGATGAAGATATGATTGAGGGCTTTGAAAACGGGGCGGATGATTACATTACAAAACCATTTAATATCAAAATTGTCATACAGCGGATTAAAGCAATCTTGAGAAGGTGTGAGGGCGATGACACGGTGGAGAAAGTGTTGCAGTGTGGAAATCTGGCAGTTGATTTTGAGAGCCACACGGTAAAAAAGCACGGAAAGCTTCTGACATTGACGCCCACAGAGTTTAAATTGCTGCACCGTTTCTGCCTGAATCCGGGACAGGTGTTGACAAGGCAGATTTTGTTAGAAAAGCTGTGGGATCAGGATGGTAATTTTGTGGATGAACATACATTGACGATCAATATCAGCAGGCTTCGTGCCAAAATTGCAGATGAAGAATATGCATATATTAAGACCATTTACGGGGGTGGATATAAATGGATAGGAGAAAGCCATGAGTAGAAGTGAATGGGTGACTATTGTGACAGCAATTGTTGTAGTTGTTATCATATCTGCCGGTCTATGGTTTTATTTCCGGCAGCGGTTTGTCAGAATGGCGGAAAAAGTGGAAGATGCCATTGATGCGATTATCGATGGGAGAGAACTCAAAACAGAAGAACTGAATAAGGATACCTTATTTTCGAAAATCCAGTTGAAGCTTGAGCAGTTATCCGAGGTGACAAAGTCTGCAGAGGAAAAGAATGTGAAGCAGAAAGAGGAGATACAAAAAATGGTATCAGATATCTCCCATCAGTTGAAGACGCCGATTGCCAATATCACGATGTACAATGACACGATTTTGAATCATGACCTTCCAGCAAAACAACAGTACCGGTTTCTGAAAATAATGCAAAAGCAAGTGGAAAAGCTGGATTTTCTTGTGCGCTCACTGATGAAAATGTCTCGTTTGGAGAACAGCATGATCAAGCTGAAAAAAGAGGAGAACAGTCTCTTTGATATGGTTGTGGAGGTTGTGGAGAATCTGTCGATTCCGATGGAAAAGAAGAAACTGGACCTTCAGATTGACTGTCCGAAAAACTTACGGATATGCTATGATCGGAAGTGGACAGCGGAGGCATTATTCAATGTAATGGACAATGCAGTCAAGTATACACCGGAATATGGAAAGATTCGGGTTGAGGCAGAGGTACTTGGAATGTTTGTACGTCTTTCAGTGAGTGACACCGGAATCGGAATTGCCCCGGAACATATGAATGATGTGTTTCAGCGGTTTTTCAGAGAGGAAAAGGTACACAATGAAAAAGGTGTCGGAATCGGTTTGTATTTGGCAAGAGAGATTATAACAAAGCAGGGCGGCTATATGAAAGTAGTGTCAAAGGAAGATGCAGGGAGTACATTTTTCATCTATCTGCCAAATGAGCAGGAAGAATTGTCTCAAAATTGAAATGATTCATCGGGCGTTTGAGATATTATTGAAATAATCAGATGCTAAGATAAAGACAGAATCAAGAAAAGGAGAGATGATGATGGCTGTTTTACAGACGATAGATTTAAAAAAATATTATGGGGAAGGAGAGAATCAGATCAAGGCATTGGATGGCATCTGTTTAGAGATAGAAGAGGGGAAATTCACTGCGATTGTCGGAACTTCTGGAAGCGGAAAATCTACACTTTTACATATGCTCGGAGGACTGGATACACCAACATACGGAAGAGTGATTGTGGGCGGAAAGGATATTTCTAAGATGAAACCGGATGAGCTTACGATTTTCAGAAGAAGAAGGATTGGATTTGTATTTCAGAATTATAATTTGGTGCCGATCTTGAATGTGTATGAAAATATCATTCTGCCAATTGAACTTGACGGGAACAGACCGGATAAAGGATATATTGACAACATTATTACATTGTTGGGGCTGGAGAAAAAGTTGACCAGCATGCCGAATAATCTGTCGGGTGGACAGCAGCAAAGAGTTGCGATTGCAAGAGCCCTTGCGACTAAACCTGCGATTATTCTTGCCGACGTAAACTGAACCCCATGTGCTTACTGTACATAGCGTATATACAGTAGGATTGCATGACAATATAGGTACATGATACACAAGTAATGAGAAAAAATGTGTATGCAGTAG
>ERZ791785.663-NODE-663-length-26237-cov-6.025476_pt1 | contig 26237 bp, 24 predicted proteins | sample MGYA00509947_ERZ791785 | MGnify/ENA primary metagenome ERZ791785 (study PRJEB30046, sample SAMN00791982) | human gut metagenome | study: EMG produced TPA metagenomics assembly of the A metagenome-wide association study of gut microbiota in type 2... | reverse complement strand
GTTAACTTATTTAATAATTTTCATACCTTTATTATTAAGTTCGTTTACTATAAAAGATGAATTAAAAGAAGAGAAAATCGGGCGTTTAATTGTAAAATATTCAGTACCAGCTATTTTAGCTATGATGGTAACATCTTTATACAATACAGTAGATAGAGCCTTTATAGGTTCTATGAAAGATGTAGGAGCATTAGCTATATCAGGACTTGGTGTTACAATGCCAATACTTACAATATTAGGAGCATTTTGTGTTGGGCTTGCAGTTGGAGGAAGTACAAATATAGCAATTAAACTAGGAGAAGGAAATAAAAAAGAAGCTGAAAAATCACTAGGTAATACTGTAGCAATAGAATTATTAGTTGGTATAGTAATGATGATAATATCAATATTCTACTTAGAAGATATATTATACTTCTTTGGAGCTAGTAATGATACTATAAAATACTCAATGGATTATATGAGCGTAATAATGTGTGGTGCATGGTTTAACTTACCAGGATTTGCAATGAACAGTGCTATAAGAGCAGAAGGAAATCCTAAATTTGCATCTAATATGATGATAATAGGTTGCTTACTTAATTTAATACTAGACCCTATATTTATATTTGGATTTGGGATGGGAATTAAAGGTGCAGCACTAGGTACTGTAATATGTCAACTAGTAATTTGTTTATGGTCTGGATATTATTTTACATTAGGTAAATCAAGCTTAAAGTTGAAATTAAAAAATATAAGAATAGAATCAAAAATAATAAAAGGAATAGTAGTAATAGCTTTAACACCATTTTGTATGGAACTTGCGTCAGGATTTATACATTTAATAACTAATAAAGTTCTAAAATTATATGGTGGAGATTTAGCAATAGGTGCTATGACAGCTATAACATCTATAAATTTACTTTTCCTAATGCCTGTATATGGAATAAGCCAAGGTATGCAAACTATAATTGCATATAACTATGGTGCTAAGCAATTTGATAGGGCTAAAAAGGCTTTATCAATAGGAATATTAGGAGCAGCTGGAATTTTATCGTTTGGGCTTATAGCAATTTTATTATTCCCAAAACAGTTTATAAGTATATTTACTAAAGATGCTAGACTTATGGAGTTAGCACTAAATGGAATATCTATTTATTCATTAACATTACCTGCAATAGGTATATGCATTTTAGGAACAGTTTATTTCCAATCTATAGGTAGTGCAAAAAAATCAATCGTACTTAGTCTATTAAGACAAGTTATTGTATTTATACCATTAATACTAATAGTGCCAAAGTACTTTGGTTTAAATGGAGTATGGGCTGCTCAGCCTTTAGCAGATATTGTGTCAATGATTATAATAGGATTATTCTTGATAAAAGAATTCAAAGATTGTAAATTATAGAGTTTAAAATTAGATATTATATTAGTATTGAGATTATGAAATACCTATATCCGTTGGATATAGGTATTTTTGATATATTACGAGGATTTATTAATATATGGATAACAATTTTAAAATTATCGCACAATATTATAATTATGCAATTTGGTAATAATTGGTTTAGTATTATATTTGATGATATGTTATCATAAAAGATAAATTCAATTATTTAGAAGGGATAATTATAATATGCAGTATGAAAAATTAAATAAGAGAGCAATATTCTGTATATTTATATTTGAGCTAATTGAAATTATGAAAAACTATATTATTTTAATATTAATATTATATTTGCCGTTAAAAGTTTTTCCTAAAATAATTTCAATTATATTAACACTTTTAATTTTAAAGGATATTATATATTTAATAATATGCCCTATAATAAAGTATGAGAGATATAGATATGTTATTGGTGAAGATTCAATAGAAATTAAGGACGGTTTTTTATTTGTTGAAATAAATATAGTTCCGATTGAAAGAATTCATAAAATTACTATAAAAAAAGGTCCTATTGATAAATTATTTAGTTTATCAAAAGTAATTTTAACAACTGCCGGTGGAGATGTAACAATCAAATTTTTAACTGATGAAAAAGTTAAGGTTATATCTAGTATATTAAATGATAAAATAAATGAAATAGCCAGAGAAGAAAAACTACATGGCGATTCTTCATTTTAGGAGTTATATTTATGGAAAAAGAGAAGTTTAGATGTCATCCTAGCATTATAATAGAAAAATTAGCTATATTTTTTTTAGTTATAATTTTTTTAATTATATACAATTTTGACGACGCAAGAATGCTTATTGAAGGTGGTATGACATTAAAAAGAATAGTTATAAGAATTATCGAAATAACAATATTTTTAGCTATTTTAATTTATAATATAGTAATTTGGAAAAGAACTTTCATATCTATAGAAAATGATGCTATAGTGGTTAGAAAAAATATATATGAAATAAAAAATATATCTAATATTAACTTAGAACAAAATATTCTTGAAAGAATAATGGGTACGTATAAAGTAAAAATTGATATAGATACCTTATCAACCGCTGAAGTAACGGATATAGAAATTATTCTTTCTAAGAAACAAGCGCATAAATTTAAAAATAGAGTTTTACAACTTATGGATATAGAAAAACATGAATTAAAGAAAGACGAAAGTAATTATATAAAGTATTCATTTTGGGATATTTTAAAACATTGTTTTTTTAATATATCTATGGTTGGTTTAGTATGGAACTTGATTTTAGTTGTAATAACTGTAATTATATCATTGAAAGCCGATGCAAATCATAGTAAATTTGCAGTAGCTGTAATAAATATTACTGCACTTATTTCAGTAATAAAATTATTTATTGGTGATTTATTTAAATACTATAATTTTACTATTAATAGGAGAGAAGATAATTTATATATAAGTTATGGATTATTTAAATTAAGAAAAATTAATGTTCCAATAAATAGAATAAATGCTATAAATATTAAGCAAACTTTTATATCTAGATTATGTAAAAGATATGAAAGTAGCATTGTTACAATTGGGATGGGGAATGAAAAAAGTGAAGGTTCAAAAATATTATTATATAGTAGTAAGGAAACATTTTTAAAAAATATGAGAACTTTGATTCCAGAAATTAATGTAGAAGAAAATTTAAATTTAAAAAATGAACATAAACTTAGTTTAATAATAAGGTTTTTTTATAGTATTATTTCTATAATTATAGTAAATATAGCAATTATATATATAGCTTATATATAAAGTTTTAATAACTCGGGAGATGTTTATTGAAATAAATAAAATTTATTTAATAATTATTTTTTTATACAATTGTTTAACTTATATAACTAGAGGCCTTTATGTGGGTGAGCAGAGTATAGCGGTATCAAAAGGTTTTTTAATAAAATATATTAGTATTATTAGTTATGATAAAATACAATATATAAAATTAAGACAAAAACCTATAAGTAGTATATTAAAATTGTTCAAAGGAGAAATTAATATACTTGCTGGATTAAATAATGAAAAAATAGAAATTGGATATTATTATAAAAATACATATGAAACTATAAAAAAGAGATATAATGAAAATTGTAGAAAAGTTACTAGAATAAAACATTAAATACATATAAATATCTAATATCATTATACAAGTCTAAATAAAATTTATGGATGATTATTAGGAGGAATATTTATAGGAATAAATGTTTTATTCGATATACTTAACAATCTTTAAAATTTGACATAAAATAGCTATAATTATATAATTACTTTGAAATTAAACTAGTTGTACAAGAGGAGAAAATAATATGGCAAATTTAGATTTCATATACAACCGTAAAAGTGTAAGGCAATTTAAAGATACACCAGTACCAAAAGAAGATATAATTGAACTGTTAAAAGCTGGAACTTATGCACCATCTCCAAAGCATCAGCAAAACTGGCACTTTGTAGTGTTACAAAATAGAGATATAATAAATAAAATGGCTGATATAGTAACTAAAAGTCATGAAAATATAGGCCAACTTGCAAAGAATGAAAAAGACTTTAAAAGACATATGAGCGTAATAAACTACTATACATGTTTTAAACATGCTCCTGTAGTAATAATAGTGTATTCATGTGAGTACAAGATGATAGAATATAAAATATTAAAAGAAAATAATGCTCCACAAGAGGTTCTAGATATATTAGTATCTCCTCAATCGGCAGCACAAGGAATAGGAGCTGCGGTAGAAAATATTTTATTAGCTGCAACTGAAATGGGATATGGAACTTGTTATATGACAGGGCCAACACATGCAAAAAAAGAGATAGAAGAACTTATAGGATTTGAAAAAGAAGGATATGAATTAATGTCTATGATTTCTTTAGGGGTAGCAGAAGATGATACTCCGAAACAACCTCCTCGTAAACCTTTAGAAGAAGTTGTAACATTTATAGATTAAATAATAAAAAGCTTATTAGTCATTTACTAATAAGCTTTTCTTATTATTTAATAAGCTTACTATTTTAAAGGTTTGTCTAGTATATAAAATATAGATATTTAATAAATACTATATGAAAGTATTTATAAGTATAAACAACTCTACGTTTAGTTTATTGAATTGTCTTACAAATTAGTTTAAATTAATATTAAGAGGTGATAAGGATGGATTGTAAAAAAATTGGAAGTTTGATATATGAATTAAGAAAAGATAAGAACATGACTCAAAAGCAAATAGCTGATTTAATGAATATAAGTGATAAAACAATAAGTAAATGGGAAAGAGGTCTAGGATGTCCTGATATTTCTTTACTTCCAGAATTATCACAAATATTAGGTGTAAGTATTGATCAAATATTATCTGGACAAATAAATTTAAACGATTTAGTAGGAGGAAATATGAATAAATTAAAGTTTTATGTATGTCCACAATGTGGGAATTTAATGACAGCTACAGGAATTGCTACAATATCTTGTTGTGGTAAGACGCTAGAACCATTGGTTGCAAAAAAAGCAGAAGAAGGGCATAAGCTTGATATAGAACCAGTAGAAGATGAATTATATGTAACAACTGAACATGAAATGACAAAGGAACATTATATATCTTTTGTTGCATATGTAAAGGGTGATAGAGCTCTTATAACAAAACAATACCCTGAATGGAATATGCAATTTAGATTCCGTAAATCTGGTCATGGAAAGTTATATTTTTATTGTACAAAACATGGGTTATTTTATCAAATAGTGTAATAATAAATAAGAATAAGTCATAAATTAAAAGGACTCAATGAGTAGTGTGGATACTTAGGTTTATAAAGAAACGAATATAATTAAATAAATAACCATCTAAATTTATAGTTTAGATGGTTATTTATTTTGAAAAATTTTAAAGATAAAAAAATAACAACGAAGCATGTAATTTTGAGTAAATATCATTATAAATAAGTTTAGTTAAGTAAAAAGTTAAATATTAATTAATATAAAAATTAAGAAAATGTTATTTATATAATTAAAAAATATAAACATTGACATTTTAATATCAATGTTAACGTAAACATTTTATTTGGTTACAAAATATTACAAATACTGATTAAATTGAATAGTTAGAAAACGAAATAAAATATTGACTCTTGCATTTTAAAGGAATATAATCATCTCTATTATAAAACTCATTCATAAACTTATAAATTTAATATAAAAGAGGAGATGAAGCATATAATGGAAAATACAGTTGAAGCAATAGCAACCAATAATTTACTTTTAATATTTGCAGCTATAGCTATAACAGGTATAGTGCTAGGTAAATTAAGTGAAATTATAAAAGTACCAGATGTGATACTTTATTTATTAGCAGGAATTATAATAGGACCTTCATTGTTAAACTTAGTAAGTGTACAAGCTTTTCCAATAGAAAATAATCTTATACTTACTTTCGGATCAGCATTTATATTATTTGAAGGTGGGAAAGAGATAAATTTAAGAGTACTAAATAAAGTTAAAATTACTGTAGGTATGTTAGCAACAGTAGGGGTTGTAATATCTACACTTATAGTAGGATTAGCATCAGGTAAAGTATTTGGTCTACCAATATTAACTGCATTACTTTTAGGAGCTGTAATAGCATCTACTGATCCAGCAGCACTTATACCAGTTTTTAAACAAGTAACTATAAAAGATAAGATAAAGCAAACTGTAGTTAGTGAGTCTGCATTTAATGATGCTGTAGGAGCTATATTAGTATCTACATTACTTGCAGTTGTGACTAGTGGTGAATTTTCTGCAATAGAAAGTATAAAAGAACTTGTAATATCTACTGTGGTAGGTATAGGTACAGGTATAATTGTAGGATATATTTTAACTGCATTAGTATCAGATAAAAGAGTAGGAATATTCCACTCATATGCTCCTATAATGTCTGTATTAAAGGTAGCTTTAGCCTATGAGATAGCTACTATGTTACATGGGAGTGGATACATGGCAGTATTTATAGCAGGATTAATATCAGGTAATAAGAAGTTATTTGGGCTTTGGATACCAGATGTAGATTTCCATTCAGATCATTGTTTCTCTGAAAATATAGGGTCTTTAGCTCGTATGGCAATATTCGTAGTACTTGGAACACAAGTAAACTTAGAAGCTCTTGCAAAATATTGGGCACCATCATTATTAATAGTATTTGTGCTAATGTTTATAGCAAGACCAGTTGTAGTATTGATAGCTACAATATTTGATAAAAATGCGAAATGGTCATTTAGAGAAAAATTATTTATGATGTGGGTAAGAGAAACTGGTGTTATACCAGCAGCATTATCAGGAATAATAGTTTCTATGAAAGTTCCAGGATATGAAATAATATCATCGGTTGTATTTATGACAATATTAATAACTTTAATAGTGCAGGCAAGTACAACTAAATTAGTTGCTAAAAAACTTGGAGTTTTAGAAGTAGAAAAAGAAAATAAATCAGAAGTATTAACCGATATAGCTTAAGATAGATTGTACAAAGAATAGAATATATAAATTATAATCTGTTCTTTTTTATTTATAGGACAAAAAACTACAGTTGGGGGGAACTGTAGTTTTAATATACCTGGGGGAGATAGGTATGTTTTCCGTTCATATCTTAAGTATTATCATTTCTTAAAATAATATACATATTTAAAAAAATTTCATAAAATAATATATTTAATATAAATAGTAACTAAAAAGCACCTATCAACAGATAGATGCTTTTATTTGGGCTAGCGTAATACTTATATAATATATAAGTTCCCACTAATAAACATTATAATATAGATAGATTATTATGTAAATGACTAAAATATAGTATCTATTAATAATAAATAATATCAAATATAATTATATTAAGATTTGTATATATGAAACAAATATTAATATAGATATATTCTATGAATAGGATAAAAAAGAGTGAAACTTTATTAAAGAATAAATAATTGTATTTATATTATCTTATTTAATATAAATAATAAAATACAAGGTAGGAGAAAACAATGACAACGATAATAGATGCAATAACAATGTGTGAAGAGAAGATAAAGACATATCAAAATGTTACTAAAAACATAGAAATAGAAATAGGAAAGAAACCTGAATTCATAATAATAAATGCATCAAATGATGAAGGGAATGCAAGATATATAAAAGGAAAAATAAGAGAAGGAGAGAAAGCTGGATTAAAAGTAGAAGTTGTAAAATTTGAAGAAGATTGTAATAATGAAGACATATTAAATATAATAAATAGATGTAATGAAGAAAAAATACCAGTTATACTTCAATTGCCAACATTTAAACATTTAGATACTAAAAAACTTATGGCATCAATAAACTATGATGTAGATGCAGACGGCTTTGCTAGGGAATGGATAGGGGAAATAAACTTAGGAAATGACAAGAAATTAGCACCAGCAACACCTAAAGGAGTAATTTCTTTATTAGAACAATACAATGTAGATATAGAAGGAAAAATAGCTTTAGTTATAGGAAAATCAAATCATGTAGGAAAGCCATTATGTACTATGTTAATGAACAGAGGTGCAACTCTAATAAATGCAAATAGCAAAACTAAAAATTTATCTAGTTTAGTAAAAATGGCTGATATAATAATTTCATGTGTAGGTCGTCAAAATCTTATAAAATCAGAAGATATAAAGGAAGATGCAGTTGTAATCGGAGTAGGATTTACTTATGTAAATGGTAAGCAAATTCTAGATTTTGATGTTGATGAAATTGTAGCATTAGGTAAAGCTAAATTTGTTTCAAATAGAATAAATTGTACAGGAAAAGCTACTATAAACTCATTAATAGACAATGTTATAGAGTTATATAAAATGAATTTTGATATAAAATAATATATTTTGAGTAATGAATATAACCAAATAGGTAGTGAGTGTTATATCATTAGTTAAATGAATGAAGCAAATTTTTAATTCAAATGGAGGTAATTATGAAAAGGACTGATTACATATCTTGGGATGATTATTTTATGGGTATTTCACTATTATCAGGAATGAGAAGTAAGGATCCATCTACTCAGGTTGGAGCATGCATAGTTGATAAAGATAACCGAATAGTATCTATTGGATATAATGGATTTTTAAATGGATGTAGCGATGAAGATTTTCCTTGGTCAAGAGAAGGAGAATTTTTAGAAACTAAATATCCATATGTAGTACATGCTGAACAAAATGCAATATTAAATGCCAGAGGAAAGTCTTTAGAGGGTTGTAGGATTTATGTAAATTTATTCCCTTGCCATGATTGTGCAAGAAATATTATTCAATCTGGAATAAAGACAGTATACTATTTAGAAGATAAATATGCAGATACAGATTCTATAAAAGCATCTAAATACATGTTTGAAAAGGCAAAAGTGGAATTAATACAATTAACACCTCAAGTTGACAAAATAGAGATAAACTTTAATAAAAAATAGAAAGTAATTATAAAATAGCCTATATACTAAATTAACAAAAAGTATACAGGCTATTTTTATTCTTCTAAAGAAATAGAAGCTCTATATTTAGATGGACTCATATTTGTATATTTTTTAAACACCATACTATAATAATTTTGATTATTAAAACCAACAGTTATTGCAATATCGAGTAGGTTTAAATCAGTATCTATTAAAAGCTTTTTACTTTTTTCAACTCTGAAGTGATTTAAAAAATATGAAAATGTATTTCCAGTATATTTTTTAAATAAGCTACAAAAATAACTCTTATTGATATCTAAGTAATTACATAATGAGTCAATTGTTATATCTTGACTATAATTTTCATGAACATATTCTATAGCCTTTCTTATGTAAGGATTAAATAATTTATTATTCATATTCTTATCAAATTTATCATCAGCTATATTCAAAATGAGCTTAGACATATAATTAGAACACTCTAAAGAACGATAAGGTATATTATGTGAAGTATTACCAACAGGTTTATTTGATATAGGTCCTAATACAAAGAAGCCTTTGTTTTTATTAAACTTAGAAATACTTACAACCTTATAATAAATGTCTATATTGCTGTCTAAATTGATATCTAAATGACTACCTGAATGATTTATTAAATCTTTTATTTGTTCTAGTGGAAATATTTCTTCAAAATAATCATTGTATCCAATTTTATATATATCATCAAACTCACTTGAAATAGCCTTTACAGGCATATTGCAACATTCATAAAAATCTTTGAGTACTGAAATTATAAAATTCATAAAAAACTCCCAAAAATTATTCTAAAAATAAATTTAAGCAAAAAAAATTTAAAAAATGCAAATATACTTAAAACTTTTATGTATAAAAAATATATAATTAACTCGTTAATGAAAATCAATATCATATAATAAATAATATAAAGTATAAAATTTGAAAAGTCAATGATAGATGAAAATTATTATTAATTGATAAAATGGAGGAGAAAAAATGGCTTTAAGAAAAAAAGGTTTAAAAGTGGCGGTTACAGCTATGGCAATAATATCAGTTATAACATCAGGGGGATTAAATAATATTTATGCAGACGGTAGTATAGATAAAAATATTACAGTAATAGAAAGAACATTAGAAGATAAGGTGTATTCAGTAGCAAATAAAATAGAATATGTAAAAGATGGAGAAATAATAACATCTGGTCATGGATACCAATCTTTAAGAGATGCATTATCAGAAAATACATTAATAGAAGTTAAAAATGGAAAAATATACATAACTCTTGAATTTACAGATTCTCAATATAGTCTTATAGATAATATAAGAATAGCAGTAGATGGGAAAACAACTAATTTTGAAAAATCAAGTAATAGAAAGTATACAGTTGAATTAGCAAGTTTAGATTCAAATATACAATTAAGTTATAATGTTAATATACCAATACCTAATATGCCACCACATGATTTTACTGTAAATGTAAAGTTAGCAGAGACACCAGAGCTTGAAACAAAAAATAATGCACCAGTAATAAATGTAACAGATTCATCAATATATGTAGGAGATGAATTTGATGCTTTAAGTGGAGCGACAAGTGGAGTAGCTACAGATAAGGAAGATGGAGATTTAACATCAAAAATAGAAGTTGTTGGTAATGTAGATACAACTAAGGCTGGAAAGTATACAGTTACATATAAAGTTACAGATTCACAAGGGTCTACTACAACTAAAACTATAACAGTAACAGTTTTAGAAAAAGAAGCAGTAAGTGGAGAGAAATTAGAAGATGGAAAATATAAAATAAAGAATACAACTACTTATTCAGGAAATAGTTCAATGGGATCAAGTATGGTAAGAAATTCTTTAAAAGAAATATCTTATATAGAAGTAAAAGATGGAAAGATGTATGCAACATTAGAATTTGCATCAGATTTATACAAGACTATGGAAAATATTAAGATATCTGTTGATGGAGCAAATGTAGCTATAACAGAAGATAAAAATAATGCTAAAGTTACATTTGAAGTTAACTCAGTGGACTCAAAGATAGGTGTATCATCATATATAACAGCTATGGGAATGAATATAAACTATACTGTTGGATTAGAAACGTCAACTATTGAAAAAATATCATCTTCTTCAACAGAAGGAACAACAAGTGGAACAACAAATGGTACAACATCAGGAAGTTCATCATCAACAAGTGGAAGTACATCATCTTCAGATACTACAACAGAAAGTACAGTTAAAAAAGGAAAACTATATACTATAAAAAATACAGTAAATCATGAAAGTCAAACTGGGAAAGATATGGCTAGAAAATACTTAAATTCTATATCTAAAGTTGAGGAAATAGATGGACAAAAATATGTAACATTAACATTTACAGGATCAGAATTTATGAAAAATCATGTTATATATGTAAATGGAAGCAAAGTATCTCATAAGGTAACAGCTAAATCAGGAGATAGCATAAGCTTAAGATTTAAGGTATCTAGTTTAAGTGATACAATAAAAGTTGGAATGTATGTAGTACCAATGTCTAGAAATATAGAATTTACAGTTAAATTATTAGAAGATACGTTAACATTTGTAAAAGATTATGAAGTATCAAGTGATGGAACATCAACTCTTCCACAAACTGGATCAGCGATAGACGGAACAATGGCTATGGGAGTAGGAACTTCATTAATGGCATTAGGTACATTATTAAATAGAAGAAAAAGAAAGTAATTAAAAATAGCGCTAGGGGGCATACTCCTAGTGCTTTTGTGTATTAGGGAACATAAATTATACAAATATATTTATAAACTCTAAATATAGAATAAGAATAAGGCTATAAAAAACTGTAGAATATATATGAAGTTGAAAATCAATATCGATAAAAGTCATAAAGGATGGTATTATGAATAAAAAGAATATTATAAAATTTATACTAGATATAGCTATGGCTGTATTATTCATAACTTTTTTTAATAAAAACTTGATAAGTTTTAAATTTCATATAATAGGTGGGTATGTATTTGCAGCATTTATATTAGTGCATATGATTTTAAACAAAAAATGGATAATAAATATAAGTAAGAGATTATTTGATAAAAAATTAAAATTAAGAGTAAAAATATCATATATACTAAGTTTATTCTTATTTATAAGTATTTTTTCAATAATAGCAAGTGGGGTACTTATGATGAAAGCAACAACTTATGATAGAGTAATGTTTTGGAAGATGCTTCATTTTGGAGCTTCATACCTATCAATAGCTTTAATCGGTATGCATATAGGGCTTTATTGGAATTTTATAATGAATATGTTTAAAAAAATATTTAAGATAAAAGAAAGTAATAGTATATCTAAGATTTTAGTAAATTCTGTTGTTATAATAGTACTAATATTGGGTATATATACTACATATAGAACAGAATACTTTACAAAGGTTACAAATACATTAACATATGTTGCTCAACATATAAAACCACAAGATATAGAAGCTCCAGAAGGAAATGGATACGAAAAAGAACATCTTACATTTACAGATTTATCAATAACATATGGATCAATAATATCTATATTTGCAATATCTACTTATTATAGTGATGTTGCAATAAAAGAGTATAATAAATCAAAGTTAACAAAAAAAGATAATAAAAAAATAGTAGAAGAAGCATAGATAAAAATGTAGGTATGAATTAATTCATATCTACATTTTTATTTGAAAACAATAATATCTAAATTTAAATAAAAACTCTATTATACTTATTAATTTATAAAAATGAAATAGATTTTTATAAATTAAAATATAAAAAATATTGTCAAAAGTATTGACAAAAAAATAAAATTTTAGCGTTTAAAAAATGCTTGATAGTCCACTATATATAGTATACAATAACTGATGTGATACTACATATGGTGCTTAAGGATTGGAAAAATGATTCACATATAGTAAGAAAAGTCAATAGGATTTTGTGAAATAAAAGTAAGATTTTGTTAAAAATATTATTTTTATTTTACAAAATTTTAGGGATAATAAAGTGTTAAAAGGAGTATTTTTATGGTCAAGAACTTAAATATAATAAAAAGAGATGGAAGTATTGTTAAATTTAATAAATGTAAAATAGAGGATGCAATACTTAAAGCTATGAAATATGGAAGCGGAATATATGAAGAAGAAATAGCTAAAAAAATAGCAGATGAAATAGAAATAAGTTGTTTTGAAAAAGAAAATTCTCCAACTGTATATCAAGTTGAGAACATGGTATACAACAAATTAATAGAATATAAGCATGAGTTAACAGCAAAAGCTTATGAAGGATACAGAGCAGTACAATCATTTAAAAGAGAAGTAAATACTACGGATGACAGTATAATAGGTCTTTTAAATAAAACTAATGAAGAAGTAATAAATGAAAATTCTAATAAGAATGGTATATTAGCCTCAACACAAAGAGACTTGATAGCAGGTGAAGTGTCTAAAGATATATCGAGAAGAAAGATAATACCAGCTCATATAGTTCATGCTCACGATGAGGGTGTACTTCATTATCACGATATGGATTATGCAATGCAATCAATTCACAATTGTATGCTTATAAACTTAGAAGATATGCTTCAAAATGGAACGGTAATAAATAATAAATTAGTTGAGTCACCAAAGTCATTTAGTACAGCTTGTACTATAGTTACTCAAATAATAGCTCAAATAGCTAGTGGTCAATATGGTGGAAATACTATAACAATTAGACATATAGCACCATTTTTAAGAGTTTCTTATAATAAGTATTTCAATAAATATAAAGAAAAGTACTCTGAAGAAATGGCACATGAACTGGCAGAAGATAGAATGTTAGAAGAATTAAAGTCTGGTATACAGACTATAAGATATCAATTATCAACTCTTCATACAAGTAATGGTCAATCACCATTTTCTACTATATATTTAGAAATTGAAGAAGGTCATGAATATGAAAGAGAAATGGCTTTAATATGTGAAGAAATGATAAATCAAAGATTAGAAGGAATGAAAAATCACAAAGGTCAACAAATAGGAGAAGAATTCCCTAAACTTGTATATCTGTTAGATGAGCATAACTGCTTAGAAGGTGGTAAGTATGATTATATTACAAAGCTAGCAGCTAAGTGTAATACAAAAAGATTAGTTCCTGATTACCAAAGTGCTAAAATAATGAGAAGGAATTATGAAGGAAGTACTTTCCCACCAATGGGTTGTAGAAGTCATCTTTCTCCATGGAAGGATGAAAATGGTAATCATAAATGGTATGGTAGATTTAATCAAGGAGTTATTAGTCTTAACTTAGTTCAAGTAGCTTTAACTGCTAATAAAGATATGGACAAGTTCTGGGAAATTTTAAATGAAAGATTAGAACTTTGTAAAGAAGCCTTAATGGTTAGACATAACCTATTATTAGGAACAACATCAGATGTATCTCCAATACATTGGCAACATGGAGGAATAGCAAGACTTAAAAAAGGTGAAAAAATAGATTCATTATTAAAAGATGGATATTCAACTCTTTCATTAGGATATGTAGGGGTATATGAAATGACTCAAGCAATGCTTGGAGTATCTCATACAACTAAAGAAGGAGAAGAGTTTGCTCTAAAAGTAATGCATCACTTAAATAATACATGTCAAAAATGGAAAAAAGAAACAGGTCTTGGATTTGGATTATATGGTACTCCGGGAGAAAGTTTAACTTCAAGATTCTGTAGAATAGATAAACAAAAGTTTGGAGAAATAAAAAATGTAACAGATAGAATGTATTATACAAATTCATATCATGTTCACGTAACAGAGGAAATAGATGCATTCTCTAAATTACAATTTGAGTCTCAATTCCATGATATAAGTTTAGGTGGATGTATAAGTTATGTTGAAGTACCAGATATGAGTAAAAACTTAACTGCAGTAGAACAAATAATAAATTATATTTACCATAATATACAGTATGCTGAAATAAACACTAAGCCAGATGTATGTTTTAAGTGTGGATATGAAGGTGAAATATTATTAGACAATGACTTAGAGTGGTATTGTCCAAATTGTGGTAACAGAGAAAAAGAAGAAATGCAAGTTATGAGAAGAACTTGTGGATATATAGGATCTAATATGTGGGGTAAAGGCCGTACGCAAGAAATTGGACAAAGAGTTCTACATTTATAAGATTGGAAGTGATTATATGAGGTTTTCTAAGATAAAAGATAATGATATAGCAAATGGTGTTGGTATAACAATGTCACTATGGACACAAGGTTGTCCACATCATTGTAAAGGATGTTTTAATGTTGAAACATGGGATTTTAACGGTGGAAAAGAATTTACAAATAGTGATTTAAAGTACATCTTAGATAATATAAATAAAAACAACATAAAAAGAAACTTAGCTATATTAGGAGGAGAGCCTCTTTGCCCTCAAAATGTTAAAGGTGTTATAGAACTTTGTAAGCAATTTAAGGAAGCTTACCCAGAAAAAATGATATACTTATGGACTGGATACGTAGTTGAGAATTTTGATTATATTCAAATGGAGATATTTAAGTATATAGACGTACTAGTGGATGGAAAGTTTGAAGAGGATAAGAAAAATTTATCTATTATGTTGAGAGGTTCTTCTAATCAAAGGGTTATAGATGTAAATAAGTCGTTAAATAACCATGATATAGTAATGTATGAGGTGGGATAAAAGGAGAAATTGATATGATAATGAACGTGAAAAAAATAAATAAAGATGCTGTAATACCAATGTTTGCTCATCCAACAGATAGTGGGTTTGACTTATTCACATGTGAAGATATAACTGTATCAGGCGGAAAAAAAGGAATAGCTAAAACAGGATTAATATTTGAAATACCACAAGGGTGGGGTATACAAATAAAAAATAAGTCTGGAATAACTGTAAAGGGTGTTCCAACAACTTCGGGAACTAATGCGGATATAACAGTATTTGAAGGAACTGTTGATATGGATTATAGAGGTGAACTTGGTATAATGTTTAAAAATGAAGAAGACTTCGAAATAACTATACCAAAACACACTAAATTAGCTCAAGGAGTTTTAAGAAGAGTTTATAACTGTACTTTTGTAGAAGTTGAGGAAGTAAATGATACTGTTAGAGGCGAAGGTGGATTTGGTTCTACAGGTACAACTATTAATACAAAGTAGTCAGGTTTTGATATACATAAAAGAGACTATCTCATAATATGGGATTGTCTCTTTTTTACGTACAAGGAAATTATGATATGAAATTTTTTTGGATAACTTATAAATATAAATAATATCAATAACTTCAGAAATGTAAAAAATAATATTTTGAAATGCTTCGCCCACGCAGTGGCTCAAGCAACGGATGTGACCGAAGCGGTAGCGAGTGTCATATCGTTGGCGATATGAGCGTAGCGAATTTTTGATTAGGTAATATAAATTATAGCTTAATAAAAAATAGATATTTTGGTAATATAGATAAAGACTAAAATATTAAATTTTAATAAAAATACAAGGATGGTAATAGATGAATAAAAAATTTGAAGACTTCAATTTGGATAAATATATAATAAAAGCTTTGTATAATTTAAACTATAAAACACCTTCTAAGGTACAGGAGGAAGTTATACCTAGGTTATTGAAAAAAGAGGATGTTATAGTGAAATCTAAGACAGGAAGTGGTAAAACTGCAAGTTTTGGAATTCCAATATGTGAGAATATAGATATAGAAAATAATAACGTACAAGCTCTTATAGTAGTACCTACTAGAGAGTTAGCACTTCAAGTTAAGGATGAAATTTCTAATATAGGAAGGTTAAAAAAGATAAGATGTAGTGCAATATTTGGTAAACAACCTATAAAGGAACAAATAAGAGAACTAAAACAAAGAGTGCATATTGTAGTTGCTACACCAGGTAGAATAATAGATCATATAGGAAGAAATACAATAGACTTAGATGATATTAAGTCTTTTATAATAGATGAAGCAGATAAGATGCTTAATAAAGGGTTTATAGAAGATATGGAATTTATATTAAATAAGATACCTAAAAATAGTGCAAAAGGATTATTTTCTGCAACTATAGATGATGATATACAATACATATGTGATAAATACCTTAAAGTATCTAATATATTAGATATAAAATATAATGAATTATTTGATAAGAAGCAAATAATTGAAAATAAAATAAAATCATCTGAAAATGACAAATATAAAAATTTAAAGAGTATAATTTATATGGAGAATCCAACATCTTTAATAATATTCTGTAATACAAAAGATAAAGTTAAAAAGTTGTATGAAAATATGAAAAAAGATGGATTTTTAGTTGAAGAACTTCATGGAGATATGTCTCAAGATAAAAGAATATTTGTGATTAAGGACTTTAAAAATAATAAGTTTAATATACTTATAAGTACAGATGTGGCTGCTAGGGGTATACATATTGATGATATATCTTTAGTAATAAACTATGATGTTCCACGAGATAAAGAAAATTATATTCATAGAATTGGTAGAACTGGTAGAAAAGATAGCTATGGAAAAGCAATAACTATTTTTACTGATAAAGATGATAAATATATTAACGAAATAGAAGCATACCTTGGATATGAAATAAAAGTTCTTGAAGAGTTAAAAATAGATGATATAGCTAAAGGAAAAATAAAGTTTGAAAAGAAATCCAAGGAAGTTTTGAAAAATAGAAAAAATAAAATGATAGAGAAAAATATTCATAGTGAAGTAACGAAAATATATATAAATGCAGGTAAGAAAAAGAAAATAAGAGTTATCGATATAGTTGGAGCTTTTAGTAATTTACCAGGTATAAATAATGAGGATATAGGTGTTGTTGAAGTTCAAGACTTATGTTCATATGTAGATATACTTAACTATAAAGGTGAGGAATTAGTAAAAAAATATAAAGAAATAAGTATAAAGAAAAAAATGGTCAAGTTAAGAAAAGATAGACAAAGTTAATAAATGGTTTTAGAGAAATATATGACGAATTTAAAAAACTACTTATAATAATATATCATTTAATCAATAAAACCAATAAACTTATGAGGGATTAGAAGATATGAATTTATAAGGTTAGATAAAAAATAATATATTGTATGCAAATAAGTTGACAGGGGAAATGGAAGTGCATACAATATATTATAAATATTATAAATATTTAGAAAATTAAGAAAAGAAAGGGTGGGGAAAAGATGAGAAATAAGAGTAAAGATATTGCTGTTACAGGATTTGCACTATTTTCAATGTTCTTTGGTGCAGGAAATTTATTATTTCCTCCATACTTAGGTCTTGTATCTGGTCAAAGTTGGATAGTGTCCCTTATCGGATTTGTATTAGCTGATGTAGGGTTAGCTTTATTAGTTATGGCAGCATCTGCAAAATGCTCAGGAGACTTAGATAAAGTATTAAACAGAGTAGGAAAAAATACTTAGAAATTAATAGGGATAGCAGCAGTATTATGTATAGGTCCACTACTTGCAATTCCAAGAACAGCAGCTACTACATTTGAAATGGGTATAACACCTATTTTAGGTGAGATGAATATAACAGCATCTGTAATTTTTTCTATAATATTCTTTGGTTTAACACTAGCATTAACAATAAGACCATCTAAGGTTGTAGATATAATAGGTAAGGTGCTAACACCAACATTATTAATAGTTTTAGCAATATTAATTGTAAAAGGAATAATAACTCCGATTGGAGATTTAAACCCTGAAGCTATGATAGAAAATAATCCGTTTCAAGAAGGGATTTCACAAGGGTATTTAACTATGGATGCATTAGGAGCAGCAGCTCTTGCAACAGTTATAATTACATCTATACATGAAAAAGGATATATAAACTCAAGAGATAAAGTTAAGTTAACTATGAAAGCTGGCATAGTAGCAGGGATAGCTTTAACGTTAGTTTATGGAGGTCTTACATATTTAGGAGCAACACTATCTAATCTTCCAGGAGATCCATATGGAGTAAATACACCACAGGCATCTTTAATGGTAGTTATAACAAATGGATTATTTGGATATCCAGGTAAAATAGTTCTTTGTGCTATAGTTTCACGAGCTTGTTTAACTACAGCGATAGGATTAACTTCAGCAACAGGAAAGTATTTTTTAAGTATAACTAATGGAAAATTAAAATATGAAATAACTGTAATAGTAGTATGTGTATTTAGTGCAATAGTATCTAATTTTGGAGTTGGAACTATAATAAAATTTTCAGGTCCAATATTAGAAATAGTTTATCCTGTACTTATGGTACTAGTAATAATGACATTGGTATCTGAAAATATTAAAAATGATAATGCATTTAAGGGTGCAGCATTAGCAACGTTTGTTGTAAGTTTATTGAGTGTAGCCAATAGTCTTTGGCAAGTTGCACCTTTTACTACAAAGCTTCCTCTTGCAACATTTGGATTTAACTGGATAATACCAGCTATAGTAGGTGCATTAATTGGAAGTTGTATAAAAAATTCAGCAAGATCTAGTATGTATGAAATTGAATAATATAATATTTTTAGCTGTAGATAATATCTACAGCTTTTTCTATAAAGAAATAGTATAGTTAATTAAGATTGTTTGTAGAAATTTTATTTACTAAGCTAAAATTTGTTTAAAGTAGCACTTAAAAAGATATATATTTATAGAGTAAAATATATTTTTTTAAGTAATATAAGAATGAATTATGTATTTAAAATGTAATGTAGTATTATATATCGTAGATAAACTCTATAATATATACGTTCTAATAATAATTCTACATTATAAAATACTTTTATTATCTATGGCACTTTTAAATAATATAAATTAATAACTTTACTTAATTAAGTATTTAATTAAAACATATATATAAATAGCAAATGAAAGGAGAAAAGTTATGATTAAAGAATTTATAAAGTACTATAAGCCGTATAAAAAGTTATTTATGCTAGATATGTTAGCAGCATTTACAGTGGCTTTATGTGATTTAGTATATCCTCTGATAACTAGGAGTATAATGAATGATGTTGTTCCTAATAAAGACCTTAGGATGTTAATTGTTTTTGCTATAACATTATTAGTTATATTTATAATAAAGGCAGGACTAAATTACTTTATGCAATATTGGGGTCATGTTGTTGGTGTAAGGATGCAAGGTGATATGAGGAGTTATGTATTTACACATCTTCAAAAGTTACCTAATTCATATTTTAACAACAATAAAACTGGTGTAATAATGTCTAGAATAATAAATGACCTTATGGAAGTATCAGAACTTGCGCACCATGGACCTGAAGATTTATTTATATCTATAGTAATGTTTTTAGGTTCATTCTTTATTTTAATAGGTATAAATGTAGAGCTTACACTAATTGTATTTACAATATTACCTATAATAGTTATCTATGCAATAAGTCAAAGGAAAAGAATGAATAAAGCATTTAAGGAAACTAGAGTGAAAACAGGAGATGTAAATGCTACATTAGAAAATAGTATAGCTGGTATGAAAGTTACAAAATCATTTTGTACTGAAAAAGAGGAATTAGAAAAGTTTAATGAATCTAATCAGATATTTAAAAAAGCTAGAGAAGGAGCCTATAAGGTAATGGCACAATACTTCTCTGGAATGTTCTTACTTATAGATATATTAGAATTAATAGTTTTAATTGTAGCAGGATACTTTACATATATGGGCTATATAACTATAGGTGATTTTACTGCATATCTACTATATGTAAAGATGTTTATACAACCACTTAGAAAATTAATAAACTTTACCGAGCAATATCAAAATGGAATGACTGGATTTGAAAGATTTATGGAAATAATAAATGAAGAAACTGAGAAAGAACCAGAAAATCCAATAGAGCTAGAAAATATAAAAGGAAACATAGAAATAGAGAATGTATCATTTACTTATGAAGATGACAATGAAGTATTTAAAAATCTTAGTCTATCTATAGAAGCAGGAAAAACTGTAGCACTAGTAGGTCCATCTGGTGGAGGAAAAACTACATTATGTAATATGATACCAAGATTTTTTGATTTTGATAGTGGAGATATAAAAATTGATGGAATAAGTATTAAAGATGTAAGTTTAAAATCACTTAGAGAAAATATAGGTGTTGTAGCTCAAGATGTTTTCTTATTTACAGGAACTATAAAAGAAAATATAACTATAGGTAAAACTGATGCAAGTGATGAAGAGATAATTGATGCTTGTAAAAAAGCTAGAATACATGATTTTATAATGACTCTTCCTGATAAATATAATACATATATAGGAGAAAGAGGAGTTAAGTTATCTGGAGGTCAAAAACAAAGGGTTTCTATAGCTAGGATATTTTTAAAAAATCCTCCAATTATGATACTAGATGAGGCTACATCAGCATTAGATAATGTGACAGAAAATGAAATACAAAAATCATTAGAGGAATTAGGTAAAAATAGAACTAATTTAGTTGTTGCTCATAGGTTATCTACAATAAAGAATGCAGATGAAATAATAGTTTTAACTGAAAATGGTATAGAAGAGAGAGGAACTCATCAAGAACTTGTAGAAAAGAATGGAATTTATTCTAAGCTTAATAAAAAGTAGAAAAAATAAGAAAGCTGGTTATCGCATTGCGAAATCCAGCTTTTTTATTTTACGCATAGATAAATGGGCTATTTAAATAATACTTCATTATAAAATTTAAATATTAAATTTATTCTATATTTTCGCCGAAACTCTCACTTATAAGTCTAGTATAGCTAATGGATTTAGCAATTCTATCTAATATTTCATCTTTGTTACTTATAATAATGTCTGTTCTAGCATTCCAAAGCTTGTCAAATAAGTCAGTACACATACTCTTAAACTCATTATCACTAATTATAAAGTAATAATTTTTACCAGATTCAGGATAAACCTTTGTAAATTTTAAGTTTCTTGATAGATATAGTGAAGGATTTTCTTTATTTTTAAAATCGTCAACCAAATCACCATCAACAAGTCTTATTTCCACATCATTTGATTCATTAAGGATTTTTTCCATATATTCTATATGTCTTTCTCTTTCCTTAAATGTAAGAGTTACTGGAGTGTTGAAAAAGTGTAGTTTTCCAGATGACATATATTTTCTAAGCTCTGATTCATGAATAAGAACTTTAAGCTTTGATTTATAGGTTACATTGTGAAGGAATAAGTTAATTTTCTTTAGTTCATTAATTATTTTTTGGTTATGACCAAATAATCTTTCTGCAATTTCCATAAATAAATCTGGTGGCATAAAGAATTCATTAATAGAACCAAGAAGACATCTTAAGTCATTATTCATTATATATTGTATATAAGTTTGGTCTTCAATCATTGAAGAAGCTTCTTTTCTATAGAATAAAAGATTTCCTTTATTCTTTAGTGTATATTTTAGATTTGAATAAAATTCTTCAACTAAGCGTCTATCCTTTGAGTTTGTACTAAATAGACATTCACCCTCTTCAAAGAATATATTTGTAGATAAGAACTTATCCTTTATAGCAAAAGCTACAGTATTTGACTTAACCTTACAATTATAAATTTTAAAGTTTAAACATGGATAACTAGCAATTAAATTAATGCCAAGTAATGTATTTATAACATCATCTTCATTATCATCTCCACCAAAGCCTATTAAAAATCTAGCTTTTACATTTGTTTTTTTACTTATTCTATGTAAAATCTCCTTTAAGTCAGACAAAGTTATTTTATCCTTATGGTTTAGATACATTAAGCTTAAAGAAACTAATATTTCTAAAGAGTCTTCTTTATCTGCCATATTATTTAACTCATTAAAAAATGTATTGTAAATAATGTTAGGTTTTACCATAGAGAAGCTATTATAATATTCTTCAGAATGTGTACTTTTTGGTAAATTTTGAACAGATTTATTATTTATATTAACTGTGTCAATATAAACTTCTTTTAACATAGTTTCAATAAATTCACCAATGAACTCTTCACTGCTATCAGCTGGTATTTCAAAGTAATCAATTAAATTAATTAAACTTGATTCATCTAAAGAGTCAAGTATGAAATCTGAGATATTTTTACATATTTCATTTATTCGTTTTGAGCTAGGTAAATATGTAGATAGTATCCATTTATTAATATAAGACACGTCATATCCTATAAATTTAGCTAAGCTACTTTTCTTTTGGTTTGAAATATAGAGTAATTTTTCTATTAAGTTTCCGAACGTTATATTTTTCAACTTTGATGTCCTCCTAAGAGATATATATTTTCTTTGTAGTATCTAATAAGATATATATTATACCATTTTATTATAAAAATTATAATAAGTTAATTAGCACTTTAAGTTGGAATATTAAGAATAATTATAAAAATATACAAATTTAAATTACTTAAAAGGAAAAAAGGAATTCCTGATTTCTTTAAAATGCTCTATTCTTCTCAGAAATGAATGGATAAAGTATGTTATTATTAATTTAACAAATTGAAAAAGTGTTTTCATAAGAAAAAAGGTAAGAAAATATAAGAAAAAGCAAAAAAAATATAAAAAAATTAAGTAATGAGTAGGAAAAATAGGAAATTAATTTTACTCATAATAGAAAATAATAAATGACATTAAATTAATAGGAGGAGATTTTTTAATGAATGATTCAACAATTAATAAAAATAAAAAAATAACTACAGGATGGTTAATAGTAATAGCTTGTATGCTTGTACAAGCTATACCAAATGGAATAGTAGTAAATACACAAGCATTATATATGTATCCAGTAATGGAAGCGAAAGGATTTACACTATCTCAATTTTCATTAATATTCACAATAGGTACAATAGTTCCAGCGGTAATTGGACCATTTATAGGTAGTATGTATGGTAAATTAAATACAAAAATGTTATATCTATCAGGAGGTATATTATTATCTGGAGGATTTATGACATTCTCAATAGCAGATAAATTATGGCAATTTTATGCAATTGCAGCTATAGCTCAAATAGGTTCTAGTATAGTATCTGGTATAGGTATACCGATGTTACTAAACTCTTGGTTTGATGAAACTATAAAAGGTAAAGCTATGGGGATGGCATATGCAGGTGGATCTATAGGGAATATATTCTTACAACAATTAGTTACGAGAACTATAAGTTCAAGTGGTTATTCTCACTCATACTTTATATTTGGGTTAGTTGGATTAGCAGCAATAATTCCAATAGCATTATTTATGATAAGAATGCCAAAAAATGAAAGTGAAAAAGTTAGAGGTAAAGGTCAAGAAAAAGAAGAAAATACAACTTCAATAGACGTATCATATACATTAAAAGAAGCTCAAAAAAATAAATACTTCTGGATAATGGGTATAGGATTATTATTCGTAGGTATATATGTATCGGCTTACTCAATACAATATGCAGCGTATTTCCAAGGTGAATTACAATTATCATCATCTACGATAGCTACAACAGGTTCATTATTTGCTATGGCATCATTATTAGGAAGTATGGTTGGTGGTATATTATTTGATAAATTAGGTATATTAAAAACTTTATCAATAGCAGCTATAGCAGTAATAGGATCAGGAGTTGCATTATTAATGGCTGGAAGCTCGCCGTTATTCGCACATGCACACTCAGTTTTAAAAGGTATAGCGACGTTTATTTATATGATGGGACCAGCTTATATGGTAGGTTCGTTCTTTGGTAATAAAGAATATGGGCAAATACTTGGTTTAGTTAATTTAAACTTTGCAATAGGATTTTGTAGTGGATCAGCATTATTTGGAGTATTTGCTGAAAACTTTGGATATAATGCAACTTGGATAGGAATACTAGTATGTGTAGCATTAGCATTTACATTACTTATAACTGCAGCTACAGGTATGACTAAAGCGAATAAAGAAAGAATGGAAAGATTAAAAGATAAAAATTCAGCTAAGATAGCTTAATATAATAAAAAGCCGGTCTATTAATTAGACGGCTTTTTTATGTATAAGAAAAACATGATGTTTTTGAGCGAAACGAATTTTTTATACTTTAAACAAAATTATAGCTATCTAAAAGTATATGTTTAAAATAAATTACCATGGACATAATCTTAATAAAATTTATTGGGAGTATGATATAAAATGATAGTATTGAATAGAGAAAGTATTATAGAGGGGTTAATAGAAATAAGGAAAGAAGAAGATTTAGAAAATAGCATAATAGTTAATAATATAAAATCAATAATAGATTTAAATGATATAAGTAATTTAGATAAATTAAAGCTTATAAACAATGAATTAGGAAAAATACTATTTGATGAAACTATATAAAATAATTATTCATAAAAATAAAATTATATAGTTATCAAGTGTTTGAAAATATTAGAAAATATAGAAATAATTGTTAATAAATTAGGATATACAATGAGAGAATTTATTATTGAATATTTACATATAAAAAAGAACATATTGGATAAAATTGGATTACTTGATTTTATATCTAATTAATGGTAGTTTATACTTAAATTAATATTAAGGAGATGAATTATGAAATTTAAATTTTGTCACAATAATTTTAATGTATTAAACCTTGAAAAAAGTTTAGAATTTTACAAAAATGCACTTGGACTAGTTGAAACTAAAAGAACAGTAGCAGAGGATGGCAGTTTTATATTAGTATTCTTAGGAGATGGAGAGAGTACACATAAGTTAGAGTTAACTTGGTTAAGAGATTGGGATAGACCTTATAACTTAGGAGATAATGAATTCCATCTAGCATTTAGAGTTGAAGATTTTGATGGTGCATATAATTTACATAAAGAAATGGGATGTATATGCTATGAAAATAAGGAAATGGGAATATACTTTATAGCAGACCCAGATAATTATTGGATAGAAATACTACCAGCAAATACGAAATAGAGGTAAAAGTTATGAATAAGATAATAGTTGTAGTGGCGAATAATAATGAGTGTATAGAATCTTTAAAAAAAGCAGGAGATTCTATAGGTGTAGAGATAAAGTCTGAAATACAATCGGACGGAAAAATAATAAATGAACTTTCTATAAATGATATAAAAGAATCAACAGCAGTATTATTTGCTATAGATGGAGATGTTGAAGAGGTAGAAAAGATAGAGAGATTTATAGATTGTGAATACTATGAAGTTGAAGAACAATTTATAAAAAATGATGCAAAATCAGTACTACAAGAGATACTATCTGATTTAAACTAATTTTAAGTAAGTAGAAAAATAGTAAATAAACAGAGAATAAATAAGTAAAATATATAAAAGACCTTTAAGTTAGTTGTTACTACACTTAAGGGTCTTTTTTTATATAGTAATATCTTTAGAGAAAAAGTGCAAAATAAATTTAATAAGGAGGAGATAACGTGATCAAAAAGA
>ERZ791785.634-NODE-634-length-26986-cov-2.809068_pt1 | contig 26986 bp, 23 predicted proteins | sample MGYA00509947_ERZ791785 | MGnify/ENA primary metagenome ERZ791785 (study PRJEB30046, sample SAMN00791982) | human gut metagenome | study: EMG produced TPA metagenomics assembly of the A metagenome-wide association study of gut microbiota in type 2... | reverse complement strand
AGAAAATAAGACTCTTTTTGTTTTTGTATAATCATCTTTATTAATTATTGTTTTTGAAGTATAATTTTCAAATCCATAATCTAATAATGTTCTTGAATCTACATATACATTAGTTCCAAAACTTTTAAAAACAGCCGCTATAACTCTCATATCATTTTTAACAGCACTACTTAATAAACATCTACCAGCAAGATCAGTGTATCCTGTTTTAATACCATCAACAATATCGTATTTTATAGGAATAGATTGTTTTCTGTATGTTATTTTATCATTAGATGTTAAAAATAAATTTGTATTAGTAAAATAACGAGAAGTATTTATTTTACTGGTAGCGGTATTTTGTTGTTTAAACGAAATTGATTTTGTACTTACAATTTCTCGAATTACTTTTTCACTCATTGCCTTTCTAGCAAGCATTGCCATATCATATGGTGTTGTATAGTGGTTATCATCTGGAAGACCATGAGGGTTATTAAAATGGGTATTTAATGCACCTGCTTTTTTAGCTTCTTTATTCATTAATTGTGCAAAGTCTTGGGTCGAGCCACTTACATATTTAGCTAATACTACAGCTGCATCATTTGAAGAGTGAATTAATAAACCTTGTAATAATTCTCTAACTGTAAATATTTCTCCGACCTCTAAATACATAGAAGAACCATCTACTCCAGGTGGCTCTGTTATTTCGACAGGTTCATCTAGATTTTTAACATTTTTAACTACTAAATATGCTGTCCAAATCTTAGTAGTAGATGCAGGGTATACCTTTGAATCGATATTTTTCCCACCCAATACTTTTCCTGTTTCGTAATCAATAACAACTCCATAATTAGCCATTAAGTCAACATTGTCATATGTTTCATCAGCAAAGGCTACAATAGAAGAATTTATTAGAGTTATCATTGTTATTAGACATACTATTAAGTATGATAACTTTTTTTTCATTTTCGACCTCCAATTTATAAACTTACATTTTAGTATAACATATTTTTGTCAATAATCCATAATAAGGAGTGATAAAAATGAATAATAAAGGTAAAATAATAACTTTTGCAATAATTATTTTGATTTCAATTGGAGGATTACTATGTAAAGGGTATTTATCAGATGAAGTTTATGTACTTAATGAAGAAGAAAACACATCAAAAAATACAGAGGATACTATAAATAAAAATGATGGTGCAGAGAATAGTAGTTCTAGTAATAGCAATGAAGCTAATAAATCAGAAAAAGATGTAGAAGTTAAAGAAATTACAGTATACATATCGGGACAAGTTGCCAAAGAGGGGGTAGTAACATTAAGTAGTGACAAGAGACTTGCTGATGCTGTAGAGAAATTAGGAGGGCTAACAAAAAATGCAGATACTAATAATATAAACTTAGCTATGAAGCTAGAAGATGAGAAGCATTATATAATACCTAAAGAAGGTGAAGTAATTCAAAATAATTCTGATTTAACTCAAGTGACATCTAATAAAGATAATAATAATCAAGCTAATAATAGTTCTAATAATGCGACTCAAAGTGATAGCCAAGGAAGTAAAATCAATATTAATACGGCTGATTTAAAAGAATTAGATGATATTCCAGGGGTAGGTGAAGCAACAGCAAACAAGATACTTAGTTATCGAGATGAGAATGGCGAGTTTAAAAGCATTGAAGAGATAAAAAATGTAAATGGAATTGGAGATAAGAAATTCGAAAATATGAAAGATTTGATTTGTGTAAAATAAACTAGTGATAACAAAATAGAATATATAATAGTATAAAAAAATATATTAAAAAAAGATGTATCATGCTATAATTATGAAGTAAATTTTGGATAATGTTGTATTAACAACATTATCCAAAATTAAAATAAAAATATAAGGGGTAATTTATGAACAAAAAATTAAAGAAAATAATCACAACAACATTTTTAGCAACAATGTGTATAGTTATGATTGGCTGCAACTCAAAAAGTAATTCAAATAGTGCTACGACTAACTTAAATAAAGAAGCTGTAGCGGGGTATCCTGTTGAGATAACAACATATAACTATTCAGGAGATGAAGTTAAAACAACTTATGAAAAAGCGCCAGAAAAGGTTCTTGCAGTATATCAAGGGTCTATAGAAACTATGTTAGAATTAGGTTTAGAAGATAGATTAGTAGCTGCAGCTGGACTTGATAATGAATTAGATGATAAGTATAAAAAGGCATTTGAAAATGTTGAATATTTAACTGAATTTACACCATCTAAAGAGACTGTAACAGCATTAAATCCAGATATGATACTTAGCTGGGGTTCAATATTTGCAGAGGATAAATTAGGTGATGTAAATACATGGATTGATAAAGGATGTAATACTTACATAAATACTAACACAAGAAGAAAAGAAGGCGAAAAGAGAACTATACAAAATGAGATGACAGATATATTAAATTTAGGGAAAATATTTAATGTAGAAGATAAATCTCAAAAAATAGTAGATAATATGCAATCAAAAATAGATAAAGCATTAAAAGCAGCAGAAGGACAAGAAAAACAAAATGTACTAATGGTAGAGTTTTTAGGTGACGAGATAAGTAACTATGGAGCAAATAGTTTAGGGGGAGATATGATTACATCTCTAGGTGGAAACTTAGTTGCAAAAGACCAAAGTAAATTAGGAAAAGAAGATATAGTATCTTTAAATCCAGATGTAATATATGTAGTATATATGCCATATTCAGGTGATGATCCAGAACAAGTAAAACAAGACGCTTTAGATAAATTATTGAAAGATAAAGCATTTAATAGCTTAGATGCAGTTAAAAATAAAAGGGTAGTACCAATAATGCTTGGAGATATGTATGCTTCAGGTGTTCGTACAATAAATGGGATAGAAACTATATCAGCAGGTTTATATCCTGATTTAAATAAATAACATGAACAAGAAATCAATAAAAGATTCTACACCTATGTATATAGGTGTAGTTTTAACGTTATTAGTAATACTTGTCGGATCAATTATGATATCTGTTACACTTGGAAGTGCAAAAATCTCAGTGTCAGAAGTTTACAAAGTTTTAGGATACAAACTTTTAGGTATAAAAGCATACAGCGAATATTCAAGCGGACCTATGCATGATGTAGTATGGGTAATTAGATTTCCACGTGTAGTTTTAGCAATAGCAATAGGCATGAGCTTAAGTATTAGCGGTGTTGTTATGCAAGCTATAGTAAAAAATCCATCGGCAGACCCTTATATTCTAGGAATATCATCAGGGGCATCACTTGGAGCAACATTTGCTATAATGCTTGGATTTGGAGCAGTATTAGGAGGTAATTTTGTCGGAGTCATGGCATTTATAGGTGCTTTACTGGTTTCATTTGGTGTTTTACTTTTAGCTAATATAAAAGGTAGTGCAACTTCTTCAAAATTAATTTTAGCAGGAATGGCATTAAGTGCAGTTTGTTCATCATTTTCAAATTTTATAATTTACATAGCCAATGATAAAACAGGTATGCAAAGTGTAACTTATTGGCTTCTAGGTAGTTTAGCTGGAGCAAAATGGGAAACTGATATAATAATACTTCCTATTGTCATAATAGCTTGTTTATTTTTCTGGAGTAGATACAGGGTATTAAATTTAATGCTTTTAGGCGATGACGTATCTATTACATTAGGTACAGATTTACATAAACCAAGGCATATATATTTAATAATAACTTCAATAATGATAGGTCTTTCCGTTTATTGTGCTGGTGTAATTGGTTTTGTTGGTCTTATAATACCTCATGCAGTTAGAATGATATTTGGTACTGACCATAAAAAATTGATACCAATTTCAGCATTGGTAGGATCAATATTTATGATTTTTGCAGATGCTTTATCTAGAATAATAATACCTAATTCTGAAATACCAATTGGTATTTTAATATCAATGGTAGGAGCACCAGTATTTATATATTTAATGGTTAAGAAATCTTATGGATTTGGAGGAGTTGAGTAATGAATATATGTGCTACAGATATAAAAATGGAAATAGGAAATAATGAAATATTAAAAGGGGTTTCAATAGATTCTAAAAATAGAGAATTTATAGGGATTATAGGTCCAAATGGTAGTGGAAAGTCGACTTTATTAAAATGTATATATAGAATATTAAAGCCTAATAATGGATGTATAATGTTAGGAGAAGAAGATATTTCTAAAATGAGTGTAAAAGAATCTGCTAAGAAATTAGCTGTAGTTGCTCAACATAATTATTATAATTTTGATTTTTCTGTTGGAGAAGTAGTACTTATGGGACGTTCTCCACATAAAAAAAGTTTAGAACCAGATAATAGTGAAGATTATGATATAGTAAATGAATCATTAGAAAAAGTTGGAATGTTAGGATTTAAAAATAGAAGCTTTTCAACTTTATCAGGTGGTGAACAGCAGAGAGTAATTTTAGCTAGGGCTTTGGCACAACAAACACCATGTTTAATACTAGATGAACCAACAAATCATTTAGATATAAAATATCAATTATCACTTTTGAACATAGTAAAAAGTTTAAATCTAACTATCATATCTGCAATACATGATTTAAATATTGCATCAATGTATTGTGATAGATTATTTGTAATGAAAAATGGTAGAATTGTAGGTATGGGGACACCACAAGAGGTTTTAACCAAAGAGTTCATTAAAGAAATTTATGATATAGATGTTGAAATCGTATATGATTCAAAAGGTGATATGCATATATTATATAGTAGATAAAATATATTGGACAAAAGAAATTTTGATTAAGTTAAAAGACAACTGAGAAATAGTTTTTTCTATTTTACAGTTGTCTTTTATAATTTTCACCTTATTACTTAAGCAATGGACGAAGTAGTTGGTTATATAAATGAAGTGAATTTTTGATAATAAATTGTAAATTATAAAGGAACGTATAATTAATTCATTAATTTAAAAGATTCGTTTTTTAAATTAAGTTTACCTTTTAAGTTTGAAGTAGTATATACTTTTTTATCTTTAGTTATAAATATCGCATCTGTATTATCTAGACTTTCTATTAATTTCATTCCCTTTTGTAGACCAAGTCCAAAAGTAGTAGTTGATAGTCCATCGCCAACAATAGATGATGATGATATAATAGTAACACTACTTAAGTTATTTTCAAATGGATAACCAGTTGATGGATCTATCATATGATGATATATAATTCCATCTTTTTCTAAATATCTTTCATATATACCAGATGTAACAACAGATTTATTTGAAACACTTATGTTTCCAATTGAAGAGCCATCTTTGCTTGTAGGGTCTTGAATTCCAACTTTAAATGGTGTATTTTTTTCTTTTTCGCCTAAAATAAATACATTCCCTCCAAGATTTATTATTGCACTTTCTACATCTTTGGATTTTAAATATTTTACAATTTGGTCAGCTGCATATCCTTTTGCTATACCACCTAAGTCAATTTCCATACCTTTTTTATTTAATTTTACTGAATTATTTTTTTCATCAATTGAAATATCTTTGTAATTTACAAGAGATAATTTATCTTTTATTTCATTTTTATCAGGAACTCTAGCATTGTCAGTTCCAATTCCCCATAAGTCTACAACAGGTCCTATAGAAATATCAAATACACCATCAGATATATCTGAAAAATGAAGAGCAGTTTTTATTACTTCAAAAGTTTTATCAGATATATTTACATATCCTTTTCCCGCATTTTGATTTATTTTAGTAACATCACTATAATCCCTTGTTTTCGACATGGTATTATCAATATCCAACAAGATTTTTCCACATTCGTCTAAAATCTCTTTTGAATCAGATTCTTTTACATTATATAAAGTTATATTGCTTACAGTGTTTAAGTCGTAGTAAGTTTGACTATAATCTCCTTTATTAAAGTTGCCCCTAAATATGTAGATAAAAAAACAAATAGCTATAATTGCTATTATTAAAAAGGTAGATTTTTTCTTATTCATAATGCCTCCTTTAAATAATTTTCTTCTTATGTTATATTTAATTATAACATAAGAAGAAAAAATGAAGAGGAGTTTTTATAATGGTTAAACTAAATAATGATTGGGATGAATTATTAAAAGATGAATTCCAAAAAGAATATTATCAAAATCTTAGAGAATTCTTAAAACAAGAATACTCTAGTAAAGTTATATATCCAAATATGTATAATATATTCGAAGCATTAAAACACACTTCTTTTAAGGATACTAAAGTTTTAATCTTAGGTCAGGATCCATATCACGGAGAAAATCAAGCACATGGATTGGCATTTTCAGTTCAAAAAGGTGTGAAAATACCACCATCACTTTTGAATATATATAAAGAATTACATGAAGATTTAGACTGTTACATACCTAATAATGGTTATTTAATACCATGGGCAGATCAAGGTGTTCTGCTATTAAACACTGCATTGACAGTTAGAGCACATGAAGCAAATTCTCATCAAAATATTGGCTGGGAAATATTTACCGATAATATTATAAAATTATTAAATACAAGAGAAGAACCGGTGATATTTGTTTTATGGGGTGGAAATGCAAGACGTAAAAAATCGTTAATTGATACTAGTAGACATTATGTTTTAGAGTCTGCACATCCAAGTCCACTTTCAGCATATAGAGGATTCTTTGGATGTAAACATTTCTCAAAAATAAATGAGATATTACAAGGCTTAGGCAAAGATCCAATCGATTGGCAAATACCAAATATATAATAAAACAAAGAAATTAGATTTACTATAAATTGATATCCTTTTATGTAAAGAAATTATAATACTAAAATATGTAAAAAACAGGTGGATAAAGTAATTAATTGTAACAATTTATCAAAATATAGAATATGATAAACTATAAAATTTAAAAATTTTATTATAATTTCCATAGGTGCATTTCAAGAAAATTAAATATACTTAAAATTTTCTAATTGCTAAAAAGAAAGAAGGGGTATTTATGGCAGTAAATACAATAAGTGCAAATCAAGTACAACAGATGTTTGCTAGAAATCAATTTAGTCTGATAATAGATTTGCGAGATTATTATGATTATACAAGAGGACACTTACCAAATGCTATTAATATACCAACTAATCAAATATTAGATAGAATAAATGAAATTCAACCATATAGAAACGGCAATATTCTTTTATATTGTCAATATGGGGTACAAAGTGTAAGTGTAGGAAAAGTATTAATGATTAATGGATTTAGAAGGGTATATAGTTTAAATGGAGGTTTAGATTATTACAATTATCCATTATATTAAAAATATATAATTTATATTTAAATAAAGGGGAGATATTGAACTTACAAAGTTTAACTTTAAAATTAAATTTGCAATATCTCTTTTTTTTGTTAGAATATATCTTTAAAAAAAGTGAAAATTAAATTATAATAGTTCAAGAAAAAAATTTTAGGAGAAAAACTATGAAAAAAGATTTTAAAATGAGAACTGGCCTTATTGTTGGACAAGAAGGACTAGATAAATTAAAAGATGCAAATGTTATAGTATTCGGAGTTGGAGGAGTTGGAAGTTTCGCTTGTGAAGCTTTAGTAAGAGCAGGAGTTGGAAATATAACTATAGTTGATTTCGATGATGTTGATATAACTAATATAAATAGACAAATACCAGCACTACATTCTACAATTGGAAGACTTAAAGTAGATGTTATGAAAGAAAGACTTTTAGATATAAACCCAGATTTAAATATAAAAGCAATTAAAAAATTATACAATGCAGAAACAAGTGATGAAATATTAACAGAAGATTACGATTATGTTGTAGATGCTATAGATATGGTTACTTCAAAAATAAAACTTATAGAAACATGTAAAGAAAAAGGATTTAACATAATAAGTTCTATGGGAATGGGTAATAAATTAGATCCAACTAAAATTGTAGTAACAGATATCTACAAAACACATACTTGTCCACTTGCAAAAGTTCTTAGAAGAGAGCTTAAAGATAGAAGAATTAAAAAATTAAAAGTAGTTTACTCTACAGAACAACCAAGAGAATTACAAGAAAGAATAATGAACGGAAGAAAAGTAACTCCAGGTAGTATATCTTTCGTACCTTCAGTAGGCGGTCTTACAATAGCATCAGTAGTAGTAAGAGAATTATTAGAAAGATAATAAATAATTGAAAAAAAGAAACAAATGGGAAAATCATTTGTTTCTTTTTTTGTTTAGTTTTGTTATAGTTGGATGCTTATCTTGTATAAAATAGAAATATACATTTTGAAAAAGACCATATTAAATCACTAAAAATACTTGATTGAATATAATAAATAAACTCTTATTTATGGGTTAATATAATTTAGGAGGTTTAATATGGCTAGTTATAGAGGAATAGACGTAAGTAATTGGTCCGGTTATATAAACTGGAGAGACGTTAGAGAGGCTGGAATAGAAGTTGCTATAATACAAGCTTCAGAAGGCACTTTTTATAGAGATCCTTATTTACATGAATTTTATGATGGAGCAAAAGAAAATGGAATAAAAGTAGGATTTTATCATTTTTTTAACCCAGGCTCATCACCAACACCAAGTGAACAAGCTAGATATTTTGTAGATACTATAAGAGGATTGGATTCAGATTTAAAATTAGTTCTTGATTTAGAACAAACAGGTGGGCTTGATAATTATGAAGTAACACGTCAAGCAATAGAATTTTTAGAAGAAGTAAGAAATTATAGTGGATTAGATGTAGCAGTTTACACATATACTAATTTTGCACAATATAATTTATATGAAGGTCTTGGACTTTCTGAATATCCTTTATGGATAGCGCAATTATCAGAAGAGGGACCATCACCAAATCCTATTTGGGGAAATAAATACGTTGCATGGCAATATTCAGATACAGGCAGAGTAAGAGGAATAAATGCAAGTACAGACTTAGACTTAATTTATGATGGAATGTTTTTAGATGATAGAGAAGATATTCCAAAAGATCAAAAACAACCACAACGAATTCCAGGAACAAGACAAGAACCATCTACACAAAGTGGAGTTATATATTACACAGTTCAAGAAGGGGATACACTCATTTCAATAGCTCAAAAATATGATACTACAGTTCATGAGATTGCAGTGACAAATTCTATAGCAAATCCAAATTTGATATATGTAGGAGAAGTATTAAAAATATATCCAGGTAATAGAAGTATAATAAATAGAAAAAAAGTATTTACTACAACTTATATAGTACAAAGTGGAGATACATTAACATCTATTGCAATCAAATTTGATACTACAGTTCAAGCAATAGCAGAGTTAAATGATTTACAAAATCCAAATCTAATATATGTAGGTGAAATATTAAAAATACCTACAAATTCAAGAGGCAATTTATCCGCACCATCAAGCAGACATTATATAAAAACTTATATAGTACAAAGTGGAGATACATTAACTTCAATAGCAAAAAAATTTAATACTACAGTAGAGAGAATAGCACTTTTAAATAATATAATAAATCCAAATTTAATATATCCAGGTCAAATTTTAAAAATAGAAACATCAATAAATTCAGACACAAGAGGATATAATTTCAATACTATGTATACAGTTCAAAAAGGAGATACTTTATTAGGAATATCAAGAAAACTAGATGTTGATTATAAAGAGTTAATTCAAAAAAATGATATAACAAATCCAAACTTGATTTATTCAGGAGAGGTTTTAAAGATATAAAAGGTTAAAAGAGATAATTTTTATAAGTTTTAGAAATTTATCCTCATTTTAAATTTATAAAAAAAGGGAGCATTTTTAGTGTGCTCCTATTTTCATTTATATTCTTTATATTTGACTTTAGAATAAATTTTTTCTCCATCTGAATAAAACTGCATACTTCCGTTTTGATCGGTTCTAAAAATTTTCGCATCTACCGATTCTAAGTTATCTAAAGTTGATTTATGGGGATGCCCATAACTATTTTTATATCCACACGAAATTACAGCAATATCAGGTGTAGTTTCTTCTAAAAAAGTTAAAGAGCTAGCTGTGTAACTTCCATGATGGGCTACTTTTAGGAAATCGATGTCTTCCAAATCATACGAATTAATCATATCCATTTCATTACTTTCTTCACAATCTCCAGTAAACAAAAAGTTATTGTTTTTATACGAAATATTTAGTACAATGGAATTTGAATTATTATTATCTGTTATATAACTTGGACTTAATACATATATATTTGTGGAATCGTCTAGGTTGAAAGAATCGTCTTTTGACAGATAATTTACTTTTAAATTTTTTTTATTACAAGAATCAATTAAGTTGATGTAGCATTCACTGTCAGTGGTTTGATTAGGCATATAAATTTTTTCTACATCAAAATTATCAATTATATAGTCTAAGCTGCCAATATGGTCACTGTCAGGGTGTGTAGCTATAACTACATCTAAATTTTTTACTTTTTTATTTTTTAAATATGATTTTATGATTTTAGCACTATCTTCATCACCACCATCGATTAACATATTTTTGTTAGATGGTGTTGTAATTAAAATAGAGTCAGCTTGGCCGACATCTATTACATGGATGCAAAAATCTTTATTTTTGTCACAACCAGTTAAAAGTGCTATTATAATAATTGAAAAAATTAATAATTTTTTATTCAAGTTACAATCACTCCATTAAAATACATGTTTATTAGATATTATCTTGGGTAAAATAGAATATTGAAATAAATATAATAATAGTTTTGACATTGAAATAGAAAAGAATACAATAAATGTAAAAATTTTCTTTGAAAATATTTAAATAAATCAATTAATAAAGAAAATTTATTGTGTAATATAAATGCACTTAATTAGGTATAGTGCAGGAAAATCAATCTAGAATACAAAAAATAGAGATTTTCTTTAATTATAGGAGGAATTTATGTTAATAACAGAAGAAAGAGAAAGTATTAATCTTTTTGAACAAATAATACAACAAGGAAAAAATAGTTTAAAGCCTCAATTTAAGGAAATAACTATAGAAGATAGAGAAATATTAAATCCATACTTTGATTTAGTAGATTATGAAGCATGTGAATACAACTTCAATACACTTTATATGTGGCAACATGCATATAAAACTGCATACCATATAGGAGATAATTTTGCAGTTTTAGTTGGAGAATATGAAGGAGAAGTATTCTCTATATTACCTCTTGCTAAAAAAGAAGATTTACCAAAAGTTATAGATTTTGTATTAGATTACTTTAAAGAAATAGAAGAAAAACTTTACTTTAGAGGAATAACTGAAGAAGTTGTAGATTATCTAAAAGAACAATATGGTGATAGATTTGAATATGCAGCCGAAAGAGACATATTCGATTATGTTTATGATGGAGAAATATTAAGAACATTAAAAGGAAGAAAAAATAGCAAAAAGAGAAATCATATAAACTATTTCTTAAGTGAATATGAAGGAAGATTTGAATATAGACTTCTTGGAAAAGCTGATTTTGATGACTGCAGACAATTATTAGATGATTGGACAGTAAATAAAGAAGAAAATAACAATATTGAAGAAGGCGTAGATGACGAAAGATTAGGTATCGAAAAATTATTCGCTCATTACGATGAAGTATGCGATAGATTAAAAATAGCTGGAATTTATATAGATGGAAAATTAGAAGCATTTACTATGGGAGAATTATTAAACGACAATATGGCATTAATCCACATAGAAAAAGCTAATCCAGAAATAAGAGGATTATATCCTTATATAAACCAACAATTTTTAGTTCACGAATTTCCAGATGTAGAATTTGTAAACAGAGAAGAAGATATGGGAATAGAAGGACTTAGAAAAGCTAAATTGTCTTACCATCCTTGTAAATTTGTTGAAAAATACACAGTTAGGGAGGCTAACTAATTGAATATTAGATATGCTAAGCCAATTGATAAAGATCAAATAGTTTCTGTTTGGAATTATTGTTTTGAGGATGGAGAAGATTTTGTAAAGTATTATTTTGAAAATGTGTATGATGAAAATAATACTATTATAATAGAAGAAAACGACGAGGTTTTATCTGCACTTCAATTAAATAAGTATACTATAGACATTAGAGATAATAAATACGATGTATCTTATGTAGTCGGTGTTTCATCAAAACCAGAGGTTAGAGGACTTGGCTATATGAAGCATTTAATGACTTATACATTAGAAGAGTTATACAAAAATGGAGAAATAGTATCTCTTTTGATGGCTATAGATTATAGACTATATAAAAGATACGGATTTGATCACTGTTATGATCAAATTCAATATAATCTTAGAACTGATGAACTTTTAGGATTTAGATTATCATCTAAACTTAGAAAAGCTACGTTTGAAGATGCAGAAACTTTATCAAGAATTTATACTAAAGCAATGGAGTCTTTAAATGGATATGCAGTTAGAGATGAAGCTTATTTTAATAGATTTATGAAAGAAGTAAGTTCTGAAAGTGGATATATATATATTGATGAAGAAAACAATAGTTATATAGCATATTATATTCAAGGAGATACATTCTTTGTAAGAGAATTAATATACAACAATATTTCTTCTTTAAAATCTATGTTAGCCTATATATATAATCATAATACACAGTGTAAAAAAACAGTTATAAATGCACCTGTAGATGATAAAATTAAACTAATAATTGCTAATTTAAAAACTTGTGAAATAAAGCTAATACCATTTATGGCTGGGAGAGTTATAAACTTTGAAAAATATATTGAAAGTTTAAATTCCTGTAATATAGATACACAAAAAATAAATAATGAATCTATAAAAATAAAAGTTATAGATAAATATATAAAGCAAAATAACTCTGTATTTAAAATATCTGTATGTGATAATAAAATAAAAATACAAAGAGTTGAAGAAGATTGTGATATAGAACTAGATATAAATTCTATAACACAACTTGCATTTTCATATTTAAATACAGATGAAATCTTCATGTTAAATGAAATTGATGAATCTAGTTTAATTAATACTCAAAAAGAATTACTAAATGCTTTATTTGAAAAAAGAATAAATTATATAGATGAACTTGTTTAAGTTTAACTTTTTAAAATAGCGTCTAATCTTTAAGGTTGGCGCTATTTTTGGTTTTATGTAAAAAAAAGCTTAGAAATGTCAATTTTTATATAAAATTTTTTTAATATAATAGACTATTCTGAAAATAAGTATACAATATATTCATGAACAAAAAATAACTGGGGTGATAAATATGAAAGAAGTAAAATATGCAAAACGTATGATGGTAGAAGGGGGATCTGAAATAAGTGATATATTAGCATTAACTGCTAAACCAGAAGTAATATCTTTTGCAGGGGGACTACCTGCACCAGAACTATTTCCAGTAGCAGATATGAAAAGAATGGCTAATGAAGTTTTAGATGAAGTAGGAACTGTAGCACTTCAATATTCTTCGGCTCAAGGTTTCCCAAAATTCAGACAACAAATAGCTAATAGGATGAATGCAAAACAAAAAACAAATGTAGCTGCTGATGATATACTAGTAACTAGCGGTTCACAACAAGCATTAGAGTTTTCTGGTAAAATATTTCTAGATGAAGGGGACGTAATATTATGTGAAAGTCCTACATATTTAGGTGCTTTAAATGCATTTAATGGATATGGACCAAAATACATAGAAGTTGAAACAGATGAAGATGGTATGAATATGGAAGCTTTAGAAAAAGTTTTACAAACTACTGATAGAGTAAAAATGATATATGTTATACCAGATTTTCAAAATCCAACAGGTAGAACTTGGCCACTTGAAAAACGTAAAAAATTCGTTGAATTAATAACTAAATATAAAGTAGTAGCTTTAGAAGATAACCCATATGGTGAATTAAGATATGAAGGAGAATTTTTACCTTCATTAAAATCTTTTGATAAAGAAGGTTATGTTGTATATTTAGGAACATTCTCAAAAATATTATGTCCAGGATATAGACTTGGATGGGTATGCGCATCACCAGAAATATTAGCTAAATATATAAGATGTAAAGAAGATGGTGATTTACAAACATCAACAATATCTCAATTAGAAGTTAGTAGATATTTAGATGAATGTGATGTAGATGCACATGTTTTAGAAATAAGAGCTCTTTATAAAAAGCGTAGAGACTTAATGTTAAAAACAATAGAAGAAGAATTCCCAGAAGGAGTTAAATGGACTCATCCAGAAGGTGGATTATTTATGTGGGTTACAGTACCTGAAAGTATAAATACTACTGAAATGATGAAAAAATGTGTAGATAATAATGTAGCATATGTTCCAGGGGTTGCTTTCTATCCAGGAAGAACTAAAACTAACAACTTTAGATTAAATTATTCAAATATGGATGAAGAAAGAATAGTAATAGGAATAAAGAGAATAGCTGAAGTTATAAAAAATGAATTAAAATAATAAATATATATAATTAAAGTAAGGTATGTCGGTTTTGGCATACCTTATTTTTTTAATATAGGACTAGATTTAGAAATTAAGGTCAATAATAGAGAAAATTAGATTTTAGGAGGGATATTTTGAGAAGACCGTTATTATTGATATTTATAATAATTTTAATTCTGGGATTTTTTATTACATTAGGAAAAGAACTAGATAATATAAATTCGGATATAGATATAACTATAAGTGGAGTTGTAAAAGATAAAAAGGAAAAAGATAAGTATACACAATATATAATAGATGGATATTTGATAAATGACTATAAAAGAAAGTATGATGTTAAAATAGGACAAATTGTAAAAGTAGAAGGAAATTTAAAAGATTTAGATAAATTATGTTTTGATGATTTTGATTATGGACGATACATAAAGAGTTGTGGATATAAAGGATTAATTAATTCAAATTATTTTAAAGTAATTGGGAAAAATAAGTTTTACACATATATAGGAAAATTTAAAATATATATGAGAGATACATTTAGATATTTATATAAGGATTCATCTAATTTTATAAATTCATGTTTACTTGGAATAAAAGATGATTTAACAGAAGAAGAAAGTGAGATGTTTTCAAGAACAGGTACAAGCCATGTAATAGCAATATCAGGGCTTCATACAGGAATAATATGTGTATTAATAGCTTATATTATAAGAGGTATAAATAAAATATATAAGCTCTGAATATTAGTAGCAATTATGCTCTTATACAGTATAATGGTAGGATTTTCTCCCTCTATAATAAGAGCAATATTTTTCGTTATAATTATGTACTTAGCTGTATTTTTATTTAAAAAAAGAGATGGAATAACAACATTATCATTAATTGCTAGTGTATTAATTATAAATAATCCATACACTATGTATAATATTAGTTTTCAGTTGTCATTTTTGGCAACATTGTCTATATTGTATTTTAATAAAATAATAATAAAAAAATTAAAATTTAATATAATATCAATGACTATAGCAGCTAATATATTAACTATGCCGATAGTTTACTATGTATTTGGAGGAATTGCACTTTTATCTATTTTAGGCAATATAGTGATAATACCGTTTATAGGAATTATCATGAATTTAAGTATTTTTAGTATTTTATTATTTGAAATTAACTTAAATATTACAAAAGTTATAGTTTATATAAACAAAAACCTTATTAATATGGTATATTATATATTGGACAAATTAAGCAAGATAGAAATTGGATATATACAAGTTGAGAATCCTAATATAATATATGTAATAATTTATTATGTTTTAATTTTCTCTTACATGATATACAAAGAAATTAAAACTATGAAGGAGCAAGAAAATGAAATACAAGGATATTGTCTATAATATAAAAGATAAAAACTTTGAAAAAATTTATCTATTATATGGTAAAGAACATTATTTAATAGATAATGCTATAAAATTATTTAGAGAATCTTTAAATGAAAGTATGATAGATTTCAATTTAGAAACAATAGACGGAAAAGAAACTACACTAGATCAACTTCTTAGTTCTATAGAAACACTTCCATTTATGGACGAAAGGAAAATAGTAATAGTAAAGGACTTTGAATTACTTACAAAGTCTAAGAAAAAGAATTTCTCAGACAAAGATGAAAAGACATTTGCAAGTCATTTGGAAAATATCCCAGACACTACTATTTTAGTTTTTGCTGTATATGGAGAAATAGATAAAAGAAAAAGCATAGTAAGCAAGATAAGCAAAAATGGAATTGCCTATAATTGTGAAAAAATATCTGATATGGAACTGTTTAAATGGACTAAAAAGAAATTTGAAAAAAATAACACAATGATAGATAATGCTCAAATTATGTACTTTATAGAATCAACTGGATATAAGGATAAAAATAATGAATATACTCTATCAGATATAGATAATGAAATAAGAAAAATAAGTTCTTTCGCAGGTTCAGATACAAAAGTAACAAATGAAATAATAGATAGGCTTTCGCAAAAGAAAATAGAAAATGATATTTTTAAACTAATAGATTATATTGGCGATAAAAATTCACAAAATGCTATAAAGATATTAAATGATATGATAAACGAAGGAGAGTCTGTTTTAGGTATATTTGCTATGATAAATAGACAATTTAAAATAGTACTTCAAGTAAAAGAATTATTAAACAAAGGTTTAAATAATAAGGCAATATCAGACAAATTAAAACTATCTTTATTTATAGTAAATAAATCTATAAAAATAAGTAGAAACTTTACAGAATCTATGATAATAGATATGTTAAACTACATTCTAGAAAGTGATTATAAAATTAAAAAAGGTCTTATGAGAGATACGCTTGCTATAGAAATGTTAGTAAGTAAGTATTGTCAGAGAAGAGTAAGTTAAAGTCTTCCTAATAAATAGGGAAGACTTTTTTGATTGTAATTTAAATTAGAAAAAATAAAAAACCCTTGAAATTAATCAAGGGCCAATTTATGCACAAATTAAACTTCTTATTAAGCGTTCATAGAGTTTAATTTTTGAGCTAATTTAGCTACTTTTCTAGCAGCAGCGTTTTTGTGTATAGTTCCTTTAGAAGCAACTTGAGATATTTTCTTTTGAGCGAATTGGAATCTTTGAGTAGCTTCTTCTACGTTACCAGCGTTAACAGCTTCTTCGAATCTTCTTATAGCTGTTTTAACTTGTGATTTTCTTACTCTGTTTAAAGCAGTTTTCTTATCGATAACTTTTATTCTCTTTTTAGCAGATTTTATATTTGCCAATCTGTTCACCTCCCGTAAAATTTATTATTCTCATCGTCAACATATTTGATTTTAACAGAAATAAAAATAAAAATCAAGTATTAATATTCAATACTTTTAATTTAATTTAAGTTTTATTTAATTTATGTTTAAAAATCGTAAAAGAGTTAATAATTATAATCAAAGTCAAAAACAGAAAAGTAACCTAAAATTCTGTTTATAAAATACTAATAAAATATTGTTCAATAAGATAATAACATTTGGAGGTTTTTATGATAAGTATAAGAACAGATTTAGCACTTGAAGCAACAGAAATATGTGAAGAGCAGTCGACTGCGCTTGATGGAGTTGTAGTGGATACAAAAGAATTAGAAGATTGTACTATTACTACAGTAGAAATCATAAATGAAATTGGTTCAAAAATAATGAATAAAGAAATAGGAAAGTATATAACTTTAGAAAGTGATTTGATGAAATTCGACGATGATGATTCAAGAGAGAAGGTTATAAATTATCTAAAAGATGAATTGATTGAAATCTTTGGAACTGATCAATCTAAAAAAACTTTGATAATAGGACTTGGAAACTGGAATATCACATCGGATGCATTAGGACCTAGAGCTGTATCAAAAACACTTGTAACCCGTCATATTTTTAAAAATTACAATAAAGATTATGATGATGATTTTTCAGAAGTAGCAGCACTTAGTCCTGGAGTTATGGGTATAACAGGGATTGAAACTGTAGAAATAGTAAAATCTATAGTAGATAAAATAAAACCAGATAGAGTTGTTGCAATTGATGCTTTGGCCTCTAGGAAGATGGACAGAGTAAATTCAACAATTCAGATATCAACAGGAGGAATAGCACCAGGAGGAGGGGTAGGAAATAAAAGAAAAGCACTAGATAAATCTTATTTAGGTGTTGATGTAATTGCTATAGGTGTTCCTACAGTAGTAGATGCAGCTACACTTACAATAGACGTGCTAGATTTAGCAATTGATAATTTAATAGAAGTATCTCAAGAAAATAGTGAGTTTTATAAAATGCTTACAAAATTAAAAGAAGAAGAAAAATATCAATTAATCAAAGATTCTTTAGAACCATACGATAAAAATTTAATTGTAACCCCAAAAGATATAGATGAAACAATAGAGAACTTAGCGATAATAATAAGCGAAGGATTAAATAGATCCCTTCATCCAGGAAGGGCTTAAAGGGTTAAAACTAAGGAGGAGAAATATGTATAATAAATTTGCTAAAGTAGTAAGTATAGCCATTTTATTATTTACAATACCGAATAACACATTGGCTTTAAATAAAGATGGGTTATTTACTAATTTAATAAGATATTCTTATCCAGAAGTTAAAGTTATAGAAAAAGATGATACAGATACAAAGGATAAGCAGAATGAAGATCAAACAACAACCAGTAAAGAAACAAAGACAAGTAAACAGTTTGTAAACGTATATGTAGGAGAAGATAATATACCAACTGCAAAAAAAAGTGATAATAATGATATAAGTCTAGAGAGTGCCGTATATAGTTCAAATTTGAGGGTTACAAATAATAAACCACAAATTTTAATATACCATAGCCATAGTTGTGAGACTTATTCTGATTCACCAAAGGGAAATTATCACTCAGAAGACAAAGATCGTTCAGTTATGTCAGTTGGATGTTTACTTACTAACCAATTATCTAATTTAGGATGGGGAGTAATACATTCTACTACTTATCATGATAGTCCTTCGTATAATAATTCATATAAACGAAGTTCACAAACAATAAAATCAGTAATGAATCAATATGATGATGTAGATATAACTATAGACTTACATAGAGATGGACTTAATATATCTAATGAAACTGTAAAGAATAATATTCATAATAAATATACAACTACAATAAATGGGGAAAGAGTAGCAAAATTTTTCTTTGTTGTCGGAGCTAGAAATGATGATGTAACAAAGGTGAAAAAATTGGCTGACAGTTTAACTCAATATGCTAAAAAGAAATATCCAGATTTAATAATGCCTGTAGTTATGAAGCCTTACGGTAGATTTAATCAAAGCATTTGTGATAATGCATTGTTAGTAGAAGTAGGAAGTAACGGAACTACTAGTGCTGAAGCTCAAGCAAGTGCAAAATATTTAGCAGAAATATTAGATGGATATTTTAAAGAACAAGATATAAAAAATAATTAAAAGTATAACATTAAATAAAATTATAAATGAAAGATGTATATATGAGCAAATTAGATGAAAGAATAAATAATAGAAAAAATAAAAAAATAAATAAATATAAAAAGTTAAGAAACTTTAAAATTTTATCCGTTATTTTTATGATTAATATAACAATTGGCTGTATATTTTTTACAGATTATAATATGAATAAAATGTTAAATAGAGAATCTACAATAAATAAAGGCATAGAATTTATACAAAAAAATATAAATTGTATAGAAAAAATTTTAAGAAATATTGATTTAAATATAAAAATATAAAATAATAATTATTATAGAAAACAAAAAATAAGGCTTAATTTCAAAATAAGTCTTATTTTTCTGTTACAACTAATATTTACATCAAAGCAGATATATTATAAAATAAAATCTATGATAAAAATAATTTATATTAATTATAAGGAGGAATAAAGGTGGACAATAAACAAAGTAGAACTAGAAATTTTAGTATTATTGCACATATAGACCATGGAAAGTCTACCTTAGCGGATAGATTAATTCAATATACAGGTTTAGTTAGTGATAGAGAGATGAAAAACCAGTTATTAGATAATATGGATTTAGAGAGAGAAAGAGGAATCACTATTAAGCTACAAAATATAAGATTAAAATACAATGCTAAGGATGGAAACGAATATTATTTAAACTTAATTGACACACCAGGACATGTCGATTTCAACTATGAGGTGTCAAGAAGTTTAGCTGCATGTGAAGGTGCTTTATTAGTAGTAGATGCGGCACAAGGTGTAGAAGCACAAACATTAGCAAACGTATATTTAGCATTAGACCAAGATTTAGAAATATTACCAGTAATAAATAAAATAGATCTTCCAAGTGCTAGACCAGATGAAATAAAAGCGGAAATAGAAGATATTATAGGTCTTGATGCAAGTGAAGCTCCATTAGTATCGGCTAAAAGTGGTTTAAATATACAAGATGTATTAGAAGATATTGTAAATAATGTACCTGCTCCAGAAGGTGACATAGAAAAACCATTAAAAGCTTTAATATTCGACTCATATTATGATGCTTATAAAGGTGTTGTAGCATATGTTAGAGTATTCGAAGGTGAAGTTAAAAAAGGTATGACAATCGAAATGATGAATACTAAAAAGAAATTTGAAGTTACAGAAGTAGGGGTTATGGCTCCACATCCAACTGAACTTGAAAGTCTTCAAGCTGGAGATGTTGGGTATATAGCAGCTAGTATAAAAGATATAAGAAGTTGTCACGTTGGAGATACAATAACAGATGCTAAAAGGCCTACAGATGAGCCACTTCCAGGATACAAAAAAGCTACACCAATGGTTTACTGTGGTATTTACCCAGGTGAAGGTGAAAAATATGAAAATGTTAAAGATGCACTAGAAAAATTACAAGTAAATGATGCAGCTTTAGAATTCGAACTTGAAACTTCTGCAGCTTTAGGATTTGGTTTTAGATGTGGGTTCTTAGGATTATTACACTTAGAAATAATAGAAGAAAGATTAGAAAGAGAATTCAACTTAAACTTAGTTACAACAGCTCCATCTGTTATATATAGAGTAACAAAGAACACTGGTGAAGTAGTTATGATACAAAATCCAACTAACTTACCAGATCCATCAGAAATAAAAATGATAGAAGAACCTATTGTAAAAGCTGATATAATAGTTCCTAAAGATTATGTTGGTATAGTAATGGAATTATGTCAAGAAAGACGCGGAACGATGCATAATATGGAATATATCGACCCTAAGAGAGTTATGCTACATTACGATTTACCACTTAATGAGGTTATATATGACTTCTTCGATGCATTAAAATCTAGAACTAGAGGATACGGTTCATTAGACTTTGAAATGAAAGGATATGTTCCATCTACACTAGTTAAATTAGATATATTAATAAATAAAGAACAAGTCGATGCACTTAGCTTTATAGTACATGAATCAAAAGCATATGCTAGAGGAAAAGCTATGTGTGAAAAACTTAAAAACGAAATACCAAGACATCAATTTGCTGTTCCAATACAAGCAGCTGTCGGAAATAAAATAATTGCTAGAGAAACTATAAGTGCTCTTAGAAAAGACGTACTTGCTAAATGTTATGGTGGGGATATATCTCGTAAGAAGAAACTTCTTGAAAAACAAAAAGAAGGTAAAAAACGTATGAGACAAATCGGAAACGTAGAAGTACCACAAAAAGCATTCATGGCAGTTTTAAAATTAGATGACTAGTAAAAAATTATTCATATATTAATATACAAAAAAAGACAAACATTTAACTTAAAAGGTTTGTCTTTTTTAAATAAACTTATATTAAATTTTGTATTGATAGTCGATAAAATAAGAATTAGTATAGATGTTATTTATTTTTTGTAGAAAAAATAGAATTTATTGAAAAATCATAAAAAATAATATAAAATAAAGTTATAAAAAACAAAAAAATACCATTTTGTGTATGTATATTAAATTTGTTTTTTAAGTATATTTATCTTTTTTTAGTTAAATATATTTTTAAAATATTTTTACTAGATTTGTTGAAATTATTTAAAATAAATCTAGTTTATAAATAAATATAAAATTTGGCTATCAGGATTGTTATACCAAAAATTTAAAATATTTTTATATTACAGGGGAATAATAAAATAAATAATATAAAGATATTAGGGAGGGATGAGTTATTTTTATAATAATATTAATATGTATAGTGTTATTAATGGTTTTAGGTATTAGAGAGCAATTAGCCCAAAAAAGAAATGTAAAAAAAATACCGATAAGGGTCAATATAAATGGAATAAGAGGTAAATCAACAGTTACAAGATTAATAACTAGTATTTTAACTGAAGCAGGATATAAAACAGTAGGAAAAACTACAGGAACTGCGGCAAGAATGATTTATTGGTTTCAAGATGATGAAGATATAATTGTTAGAAAGCCACAAGGACCTAATATATCAGAACAACTAAAAGTTTTACAAAGAGCAGCCGATTTAGAAGCAGAAGCTTTAGTCTGTGAATGTATGGCTGTAAATCCTGATTATCAAAAGGTATTCCAATTTAGAATGTTGGAAGCCAATATAGTTGTAATAGTTAATGTATTAGAAGACCACTTAGACGTTATGGGACCAACTTTAGATCAAATTGCACAGGCCTTTGGAGCAACTATTCCTTATAATGGATATTTGATAACTGTTCCAGGACCATATGTTGAATATTTTGAAAAGATAGCTAAAGAAAGAAATACAAAAGTTATACTTGCTGATAATTCTAAAATTACGGATGAATATCTTGATAAGTTTGATTATATGATATTCCCAGATAATGCATCATTAGCTCTTGCTGTAGGAGAAGCATTGGGTATTGACGAAGACATTTGTCTTAGAGGTATGTTAAATGCGCATCCAGATCCAGGAGCAATGAGAATTACAAGAATAAAAGACAAAGATATAAATTGTATTTTTGTAAATGGATTTGCTGCAAACGACCCACAATCTACAGTTAATATATGGGAAAGAGTCGGTGAGTTAGATTATGACATAACTGATCCAATAGTTATAATGAACTGTAGACAAGATAGAGTTGATAGAACAGAAATATTTGTTTCAGATGTTTTCCCTAAAATACAAACACATACTTTAGTAGCAATAGGAGAAGTTACAGAACCTGTAAGAACAGCATTTGAACAAGGTAAATTCCCAAATGTAAAAAATTACATTGATTTAGAATATGCAAGTCCAGAAACAATAATAGAAAAAATATATCCATTGTTACAAGATAGAATTCTATTTGGGGTAGGTAATATTCATGGTCAAGGTGAAGCATTTGTTCAAAAATTATTGAGTATGAGTACTGATGATGATTCACTTCCAAGACAAAACCAAGCCTTAGTAGAAGAAGATAAAGAAACAAAATTAGAGCAAGTGCATTAAAAATATAATATTAAAGGAGAAAAGATATTTGCGAAAAAAAGCAATTTGTTTATCTATTGTACTCCTTTTGTGTTTAGGTATAGTATTGAAAACGAATATTATACCTTTTTCTTATAAAAATATAGATTCTGCATATGGTATAAGCTCATCTAATTCTATTGCAGTAGATGTAGGAATGAAAGTTCTAAAAGGTGGAGGCAATGCTGTTGATGCAACTGCAGCAATATCATATGTACTAGGGGTTGTAGAACCATATGGCTCTGGAATTGGTGGAGGAGGATGTATGCTAATATATCTTCCAGAAACTAAGGATTATAAATTTTATAATTATAGGGAAAAGGCATTAATAAATTCTGACATACAAAAAAGTACAATAGGAACACCGGGATTAGTAAAAGGGATAGAAGAAATTCAAAGTAGACACGGAAAATTAAATATGAGCGATTTAATACAATATTCTATTGATTTAGCTCAAAATGGTTTTAAAATGAATGAAAATTTATATTATAAACTTAATCAAGATTCAAGTTTGGAAAAGTATTCACAGTTTTATACTTCAAAAGGTAAACCGAAATCAATAGGAGATACTGTCATCCAAGAAGATTTGGCACAAACTTTAATTCAGATTAAAGAAAATGGATCAAAAGCTTTTTATGATGGAGTTATAGCAGAAGCGTTAATAAAAGAAGGATATTTAACAAAGGAAGATTTACAAAATTATGATGTAAAAGAGCAAGAAACAATAAAAGGATCTTTTAATGGATATGATATAGTAACTGCTCCTCCGCCATTTAGTGGAATTACATTGATACAGATTTTAAATATGATAGAATATGTGGATGTTCCTAGTTTTGAAGAGAATCCAGTAAAATATATAGAAGATATGTACGATATAACTAATATAGCTTATACAAGTAGACAAGCTAATATATCAGATCCAACATTTGCAGAAAAAGATAAAGATTATCAAAAATTAACAACAAAGAAATATGCAAAATATCTATACAATAAATATGATAATATCTATCAAAAAGAAAATGAAAGTAAAGATACAACATCTTTTGTTGTAGTAGATAAAAATGGAATGGTTGTTTCTTGTACAAATACATTGGGTGAATTATTTGGAAGCAAGAAATACGTAGGCGGGTTTTTCTTAAATAATTCATCAGCTAATTTTAATGAAAATGAAAATTCAATAAATAGCTATGCTCCGAAAAAACAATCTCGAACTTTTATATCTCCAGCAATAATTACAAAAGGAGATGATTATATTATGGGGATTGGAAGTCCAGGAGCTAATTCAATACCACAAGTTTTAGCACAAGTCATTAATGCTAATTTAAGAAATGGGATTGATTTAGAAGATGCTGTAAAAATGAATAGATTTTTATTTGATGGAAATCAAGTTTTATCTGAAGAGATGATTTCATCAGATATAATAAGTCAAATCATGGATGATGGAAAAAATTATTCTATAGTGCAGGATAAATCTAAGTTACTATATGGATCAATTCATGCAATTGTAAAAGATAGAAATGAAGGTATCTATGGAATATCAGATTCTAGAAGACGCGGTGAATATAAAGTAAAATACTAATTTAAAGACAGACTTTTATAGTTTGTCTTTTTTTACTTACAAGGAAATTATCATAATTTATAAATTGTGGATAAGTATAATTTCTTTATGGACTAAAAAAATAAGTTATGATATAAAAATAAATAGTTATAATTTATGTCAAAAAATAAAATGTATACTTATTATACAAAGATAAAAAACTATAATTAAAAAATATAATAAAAGAAGGTGATTTTATGCTTGGATTATACATACACATACCTTTTTGTGTTCAAAAATGTAAGTACTGTGACTTTAATTCATACAAAATAGAAAAAAATAAAAAAGAAAAATTTTTAAATGATTTAAAAAAGGAAATGAGTTTATATACAAATAAAGATAGGAAGATAAACACTATATTCTTTGGTGGGGGTACCCCTAGTATACTTTCAAATACAGAAATGAAAATGATAATGGATGAGATAAATAAAAACTTCTGTATAGATAAAGATGCTGAAATATCTATGGAATGCAATCCTGGGACATTAAACAAAGAAAAATTAGAATTTATGAAAAGTTTAGGTATAAATAGACTTAGTATAGGATTACAAGCTGTACAAGAAGATTTATTGGGTTATATCGGCAGAATACATAATTATGAACAGTTTGAAAAAAACTATATAGAAGCGAGAAAATCAGGTTTTAAAAATATAAATATAGATTTAATGTATAATTTACCACATCAAACATTTGAAGATTGGAAAGAGACATTAGATAAAATAATAGAATTAAATCCAGAACATATATCTGCTTATTCTTTAATTTTAGAAGAAGGGACACAGCTATATGATATGTATATGGATAAAGATTTTGAACTTAGCGATGAAGATGAAGATATAAAAATGTACGAATATGCTATAGAATGCTTAAAATTAAATGGATATAACCAATATGAAATATCTAATTATGCTAAAGAGGGATATGAATGTAAACATAACATATTATATTGGAAATGTAAAAATTACATAGGATTAGGACCAGGTGCATCTGGATATATTAATAATGTGCGATACAACAATGTAAAAAATTTAGATGATTATCATGATAAATTATCAAAAAATGAAAAGCCGATAGAGTTTTGTGAGAACCTAACAGAAAAAGATAAAATTGAAGAAAAAATAATTATGGGTCTTAGAATGAATGACGGGATAATTTTTAAGGACTTTGAGGAGTTTGGAATAAATTTTGAAGAAAAATATAAGGAACAATTAAAAAAACATGAAAGTTTAGACTTAATAACAAAAACAAATAAAGGATTTAAGTTTACGCAAAAAGGAAGAGAAATATCAAATAACATTTTTTTAGATTATATAGATTAAAACTATTGACAAAGAAAAAAATAAGTGGTATATAATATATATAATCTTTTTAGCACTCGAAAATGGTGAGTGCTAACAGCGAGGAGGAAAGAAAAAATGGAACTAAATGAAAGAAAAATGAAAATCCTCAAAGCGGTAGTTAAAGATTATATTGAAACAGCTGAAGCTGTAGGATCTAGAACAATTTCGAAAAAGCATAATCTTGGAGTTAGCGCTGCTACTATAAGAAATGAAATGGCGGACTTGGAAGAATTGGGATATTTAGTTCAACCACATACATCAGCAGGTAGGGTGCCAACAGAAAAAGGTTATAAACTATATGTAGATTTGTTGATGGGGACTAATGAATTAAATGATAGCGATAAAGAAATAATTGAAAAATGTGTAGAGAGCAATATGAATCATATACAAAGTTTAATACATGAAACTTCTAAGATGCTATCACAGCTTACTAATTACACTACTATAGGTACTACAAGATTAGTAAAGCCTAGTGTAATTAAACATATCCAACTAGTTAGTATGGGTGAACACAGTATATTGTTAATAATAGTAACAGATACGGGAGATATTAAAAAATCTGATATTCCTACTAAAAAGTATTTAGATCAGGCTAAGTTGAATATAATTTCTGATAATCTTACTAGAAAGCTTGGAGGAAAAAGCATAACAGATATTGATAACAATTTAATAGCTTTTATAAAATATGAAATAGGAGAATATTCTTCT
>ERZ791785.627-NODE-627-length-27190-cov-3.919993_pt1 | contig 27190 bp, 18 predicted proteins | sample MGYA00509947_ERZ791785 | MGnify/ENA primary metagenome ERZ791785 (study PRJEB30046, sample SAMN00791982) | human gut metagenome | study: EMG produced TPA metagenomics assembly of the A metagenome-wide association study of gut microbiota in type 2... | reverse complement strand
GTTGCTCAATGCATTTGATATCACACTGACGTTGCCGGGTATCGCGGGTATCATTCTTGGTATCGGTATGGCGGTCGATGCGAATGTAATTATCTTTGCGCGTGTAAAAGAGGAGCTGACGGCTGGAAAATCTGTAAAATCTGCGCTTAATGCAGGTTTTCATAAAGCAATGTCTGCGATTTTAGATGGAAATATCACAACATTGATCGCGGCAGCAGTGCTCTGGCTGAAAGGAAGCGGTACAGTCAAAGGATTTGCACAGACACTGGCACTTGGTATTGTCGTATCCATGTTTACTGCACTTGTGATCACCCGGATGATCGTGTATGCGTTCTATGCAGTTGGAATTCGTAATACAAAGCTTTACGGACGGATTAAAGAAGAGCGTGCGCCGATTGATTTCCTTGGAAAACGTAAGATTTTCTTTGCAGTATCGGTCGCAGTGATTCTGGTTGGATTTGTGTTTATGGGAGTGAATGCAGGAACAGGAAAAGGTGCCCTCAATTACAGTCTGGAATTTAAGGGTGGTACATCTACAAATGTAACATTTGACAAAGCATATACGTTGAAAGAGATTGATGAAACAATGATTCCGGATCTGGAGAAGGTGACAGATGATCCAAACATCCAGGTACAGACCGTTGCAAACAGTAATCAGGTCATTTTCAAGACACAGACGCTGGATCTGGAAAAACGAGAAGCATTTGCGAAATATATGGCAGATGAATTCGGAGTAGAAGAAAAAGATATTACGACTGAAAACATCAGTTCTACTGTAAGCTCCGAGATGCGTGTGGATGCAATCATTGCGGTTGCCATTGCCACAGTCTTTATGCTGCTTTATATCTGGCTGCGGTTTAAAGATATCCGGTTTGCGACAAGTGCAGTAGTTGCACTGATTCATGATGTACTGGTCGTACTTGCTTTCTATGTGATCGCAAGAATTTCAGTAGGAAATACATTTATTGCATGTATGCTGACGATCGTTGGATATTCTATCAATGCAACAATCGTAATCTTTGACAGAATCCGTGAGGAGATGAAGACAAAGAAACGTACAGAAGAGCTGGATACGCTGGTAAACAGATGTATCACAAGAACTCTGACAAGAAGTATTTATACCTCTCTGACAACATTTGTCATGGTGGCAGTTCTGTTTGTTATGGGAGTAAGCTCCATCAAAGAATTTGCACTTCCTTTGATGGTAGGTATTATCTGCGGAGCATATTCTTCTGTATGTATTACAGGTGCGCTGTGGTATGTGATGAAGACTAAAATCGTGAAGAAAGCAGAATCTGCGAAAGCTGGAACATCGAAAAAGAAAAAATAACAAAAAGTAAGTGAGAGAACCCTTGGTTTATGTGGAAAACAGACACATAATCCAAGGGTTCTTTTATTCATCATGGTGAAAATAGTTAAAAATTTACCCAGAACTGGAAAATTTTAACCAAAAATTGGAAAATAATAAATTGATGAAAATTTAAGTGAGGGAGTATAATCCCATATATAAATATGGTATGTCAGAAAGGAGAAAAAAGGTGAAAAAGAAAGCTTTGTACAAAAAGTGGATGTCAATGCTGCTTGCCGGTGTAGTGACAACAACAGGTTTCATGGGGGGAACGGTAACACTAAGAGCAGCAGAAACAACAAATTGGGTTGGGGATGAAAATTTGAATGGAACAGCGGAAGCTCCAACACCGGATACAGTGGTGCCGGATGCCAATCAATTTCGCTATCAGAAAGAGGAATTGGCGGCATTTTGTCATTTTGGACCGAATACATTCAATGAGATTGAATGGGGAGAACATTATGGCAATAAAGCTCCAAGTGAGATTTTTAAATTAGAAAAAGATTTTGATGCGGAAACCATGGTGAAAACATTAAAGGATGCAGGGTTTAAGAAACTGATCGTGACTGCAAAACATCATGATGGATTCTGTATCTGGGATAGTGCACATACAATATATGATGTAAAAGAAGCTGGGTACAAGGATGCGAATGGACAGTCTGATATTCTAGCAGAGATATCAAAGGCATGCACGGATCAGGATATGGACATGGGGTTGTATCTGTCCCCATGGGATATTCATGATGAAAGTTACGGATATAAAGATAAGAATGGAAGAGCGCTGGTAGAAGAAGTAACTGAAAATGGGAAAAAAGTGAATCGTCCGATTGAAGGACACGACTGGAAGTGGGTTTACGAGAATGATGAAAAAGATTATAACAAATATTATAAAGATCAGTTAGAGGAAATTTTAAGCAATCCGAAGTATGGAAATAAAGGAAAATTTGTGGAAGTCTGGATGGACGGTGCCAAGGGAAGCGGTGCAGGATATCAGGAATATAATTTTAAAGATTGGTTTGCTACCATTCAAAGATACGAAGGGAAAGGTGTTGATGGTCGAGATGCTGACTGTATGCTGTTTGGAGCGGAAGCATACACCACCGTTCGTTGGATTGGAAATGAGCATGGGCTTGCGGCAAAGGATACTTGGTCGAAATCAACAGTGGATGATAAAGCAAATACAATCAACAGTAATAATGTTGGAGGTTATACGGTAGGATTTGAAGATGGAAATAAGTGGACCGTTCCGGAAGCAGATGCACGTATTACATCTGGTTGGTTCTGGGGAACCCAGAAGAATACGCCAAAGAGTATGGAAGAATTGAGTAATATGTACTTTAACTCCGTTGGGCACAATGCAACGTTGCTTTTGAATGTTCCACCAAACAATCAGGGAAAAGTGGATGAGGCTATTCTGAAGAGAGTGGAAGAGTTTGGAAAGAATATCAAAGAAACTTTCAAAACAAATATGGCAAAGGCGCAAGGGGCCTCCGTCAAAGTTTCTTCGGTGAGAGGAAATGCAAAGACATTCAAACCTGGAAATATGGTGGATGAAGATGATAATACATACTGGACAACAGATGAAAAATCCCATAAGGGCGAGATTCTGATTGATTTAGGAAAGAAAACAAACTTTGATGTTGTTTCTATTGAGGAAGCCATTCAAAATGGGCAGAGAATCAATAAATATAAAGTAGAGTACCGGGAAGGAACGGAAGGAAACTGGACGCTGTTGGAAGAAGGCAAGACCATTGGTGCGAAACGTCTTTGCAGAACCAGTGAAGTGTCTGCACAGCAGATTAAGATTACAGTAGAAACGCCAGAAGGCAAAGTTCCGATGATCAGTGAAGTAGGTGTGTACAAAGCAGCTGAGGATATGGAAAAACCGAATCCTGTTCCAAAAGGAATGGATGTTATTGATATCTCGGATAAAGATATTTCTGACAAAAAGGGATTTACCTTTAAATCAGGATGGACGGATGAAAGCGGTCCTCAGTATATTAATGGAACTAATACATGGGCAAACAAAGATGCAGAGTTCGAGTTGAAATTTACTGGGACAAAAGGCTATTTGTTTGGAACAGTTGATCCAGGGCATGGAAGAGCAGAAGTTACTGTAGATAACGGAACCCCGGTTGTGATCAATACAAATGCACAAAAACGTGCTACGGGACAAATTTTATTTGAAACAGATGACTTAGCAGATGGCGAGCATACAATTAAAGTAAAAGTATTAGATAAAGCTCTGGGAGTTGAGGCGGCAGCAGCAATCAACAACGGTGGCAAAGGTATGATTGAGCTGGAAGAAGGTTCCTATACCATGAATGAAAATGAAACACGGGAATTGAAAGTAAAACGTGTAGGTGGAACGACAGGAACAATTATAGCTAAATTACAGCCAAATCCAGGAAGTGCCATTCAGGATGATTTCAATACAGAATTAAATCCAACGATTACCTTAGGAGAAGGAGTAAAAGAAACAACTGCTCAAGTACAGACAAAGAGAAACACAAATAAAACAGGAGACAGGGACTTTACAGTAGAACTTGTAGAGCCAAGTGAAGGAACGATCCTTGGTTTCAATAAAAAAGCTAAAATTACCATCAAAGACATGGAAAGCAATGAAAACGCATTAGCTGATCTTGTCAAAGAATGTGAATCTTATAAGAAAGATTGGTTTACTGCTAGATGGGATGCGTTTGAAGTTGCATTGAAAAATGCAAAAGCTGTCTTAGAAAAACAGGGGGCAACACCGGAAGAAAGAAATGAGGCAGCAAGCGTATTACAGGCATCAAAAGATGGATTAGTAAAACGTGAGAAATATACAACAGAAGATCCATTTAACTTCCCATGGAGAGAAAATGCAAATGCAACACTGGAAGCGGAATTTGCAGAATTACATAATACAGGTGCAGCAGATGAAAAATGGAAATTATCTGTAGCAGATGGTGATTGGGCAAGCAATAAGAAGTTTGTAAACTGTCTGGAAAATGATGATACAATCACTATTCCTTATAATGTGGAAAAACCAGGAACATACAATGTAAAATTGACATTCAGAAGCGGTTCTACGTCAAATAAACTTTCCTGGACAGATGATGCAGGGGTATTTGAGAATGGTTCAGTAGTAGCAGGAAATGCAGATAGTAAGGAAACAAAAACAGTTGACTTCACACTGAAAGCAACGAAAGCCGGAAGTGGGGTTCTGACATTAAAAGGAGATGCAAAAGCTCCACAGCTCGATATGTTTGAAATCACACCTGGGGATGATATTCAGAGAGCAGAGTTTACTGTGAATGCTTCCGTAGAAGGAGACGGTGGTACAATTACACCAGATGGAGCTACAACAGTTACAGAAGGAAATGATGTTACATTCAAGATTACACCGGACCAGACACATAAAGTGGCAGATGTTCTGGTAAATGGTGAGTCTGTAGGCGCTGTCACATCCTATACATTAAAAGATGTGAAGGAAAATGCAACGATTGTTGCTAAATTTGCTCCGGCATCCTATACAGAAGAAAACCGTTTCACTTTCCCGACAGAAGTAAATGGAACAGCAATCACAGCAGAGGCAGAGCATTTTGAACTGAAGAACACTGGGGAAAATGAAGAATGGCCATTGCAGGTATCTCCAGCTGACTGGGCAAGCAATGGATACTTTGTAAATGCCATGAACAGTGGAGATCAGATCATCTTACCATATCATGCAGAAAAGCCGGGAAAATATAAAGCAACAGTACAGTTCCGCAGTGGTGATACAAACAATGGACTGACATGGGCGGAAAAAGACAATAAGATCGCACCACAGACAGAGGTTGTAAAAATAGGTGCAGGAGATCAGGCGAAAGCAACACATACACAGGATATTGAATTTGTAGTAAATGAAGCCGGAGACGGTACTTTGGTATTTACAGCACCGGAAAAGAATGCGCCACAGCTTGATAAATTTGACATTACTCTGGTAGAAGAAAAAGCGCCAGTTGTAGTGAACAAAGATGCATTGAAAGCAGCAATCGATGCAGCCAAAGAAGCGCTGAAAGAAGAGGATAAGTATACAGAAGAGTCTGTCAAAGCCCTGAAAGATGTAGTAGCAGAAGCAGAAAAAGTAATGGCAGATGAGAAAGCAACACAGGAAGCGGTAGATGCAGCAGTAAAAGAGGTAGCGGATGCAGTAGCAGGACTGGAAGAAAAACCGGCAGTACCAGAAGCAGATAAGACAGCCCTGAAAGCAGTTCTTGCAGATGCGGCTCAGAAACTTGCGGGAGCAGATGCTTACACAGAAGAATCTGTAAAAGCGCTGAAAGACGCAGTAGATCTTGCGCAGAATGTATTTGATAATTCGGATGCGAGCCAGACAGAGGTTGATGCAGCTGTGACAGCTGTACGAGATGCAATTGAAAAATTGCAGGAAAAACCACCGGTACAGAAAGAATTTACGATCACAGCAGTTGCACATGGCGGTGGAATCATTGATCCAAGCGGTGCAGTGAAAGTAGAAGAAGGAAAAGATCAGGTATTTACGATTCAGCCATATGAAGGATTTGAAGTAAAAGAAGTATTTGTAAACGGAGAATCCGTTGGAGCTGTTACAGAGTACAAATTTGAGGTAGTTCGCTCAGATGCAAGCATTGAAGTATTCTTCGCAGAAAAAGAAGCAGTACAGGCTGACAAGACAAAACTCAACGAGTCGATCGCAGCAGCAGAAGAACTTCTGAAACATGCAGAAGACTATGTTCCGGAAGATATTCAGAATCTGATGGAAGTACTGGAGGCAGCGAAAGCAGTAGCAGCAGACCCGGCAGTGACACAGGAAACAGTGGATGCGGCACAGAATGCACTGGATGCAGCAATGAATATTGCACCGATCCAGAAAGAGTTTACAATTATGGCTGCAGCAGGAGAGGGCGGAAGCATCACTCCATGCGGTACTGTAAAAGTAGAACGCGGCATGAGCCAGACATTTGCGATCCAGCCAAAAGAAGGATATGTGATCAGTGATGTCCTCGTAAATGGACAGTCTGTTGGTGCAGTAGCAGAGTATACATTCTGTGATGTGAATGCAGATGCCAACATTACGGCGCTCTTCCAGAAAGCAGCTGTTTCTGCAGATAAATCACAGCTTACAGCTGTTATAAAAGAAGCAGAGGAACGTCTGGAACAGGCAGATAAGTACACAGAAGAGACTGTAAAAGCACTTCAGAAAGAAGTGGAGGCAGCACAGGCTGTTCTCTCAGACAAAGAGGCAACTCAGGCAGACATTGATGCAGCAGTACAGAAAGTAAGAACTGCCATCGATGCACTGGAGGAAAAAGCACAGACTGAGAAACCAGAAAATCCAGACAACAATAAACCGGACAATAAACCAGACAACAAGCCGGGAAATGGAAACAATGGCGGACAAAACAACAGTGGAAACAATAATCAGTCTTCTACACAGAAACCGTCAGCCGGCACTCCAAACAAAGCAGTGAAGACAGGGGACGCGACTCCGATCGCCGGAGCAGTATCTGGACTTCTTGCAGGAGGAGCAGCGCTTCTGGCATTCCTGAAAAGACGCAGATAAATAAAAACTAAAAATTCTTCCTAAACACACAGCAGTGCTCCGTGCCAAAAGGCATGGGGCACTGTTTTGCATCCGGAAACATTGTTTTTAGTGTGAACCAGTAACGGAATGAACGAACCGCCGGCAGAACCTGTCCTGACAGATTTACAGAAAATTTTCGGTATGCTACAATATAAAAAGAGAACAAAGAGAAAAACAAGAAAGATACCTGGGAGGAAGTAACATGGAAAAGTGGTTTGTGTCCATGAAAAAGGCAGATTTTTTGCAGATCGCAGAGAAATATCATATTTCGCCGATTATTGCCCGTCTGATCCGAAACAGAGAGATTATAGGGAATCAGGATATTGACTATTATTTGAATGGAACCATTGCAGACCTGCACGATGGAATGTTGATGAAAAATATGGATACCGCGGTGGAGATCCTGGCTGAGAAGATCCGCGAGCAAAAAAAGATCCGTGTGATCGGGGATTATGATATTGACGGCGTCAATGCGACCTATATCTTAAAAACCGGGCTGGAGAGTCTGGATGCGGTTGTGGACACAGATATTCCGGATCGAATGAAGGATGGATATGGGCTGAATCAGATGCTAATCGACCGTGCGCTGGCAGATGGAGTAGACACCATCATTACCTGTGACAATGGGATTGCGGCGGCGGCTGAGATTGCCTATGGAAAAGAAAAGGGGCTGACGATCCTTGTAACAGACCACCATGAGATTCCTTATCTGGAGGCGGGGGGAGAGAAGGAGTACCTGATCCCGCTGGCAGATGCTGTGGTGAACCCACATTTACCGGAGGATCCATATCCGTTTAAAGGTCTGTGCGGTGCGGCAGTTGCGTATAAAGTGATCGAAGCGCTGTACAATGTCATGGGGCAGGATGCGGATGATGTAGATTTTCTGATGGAAAATGTGGCGATTGCGACTGTGGGGGATGTGATGGATCTGGTGGATGAGAACCGGATTTTTGTAAAACAGGGACTGGAAATGCTGAAACGCACGCAAAATGAAGGTCTGAAAGCATTGATGGAATGCACGCAGGTACCGACAGAGAGATTGTCAGCCTATCACATCGGATTTGTCATCGGACCATGTATCAATGCGAGCGGGCGGCTGGATACGGCAAAGCGGGCATTGGAGCTCCTTGAGGTGAAGAACAGAAGAGAAGCTGTCATGATGGCAGAAGATTTAAAAGCATTGAATGACAGCCGTAAGGAAATGACAGAAAAAGGGGTAGAGCAGGCAGTTGAACAGATCGAGACAACGGATTTGAAAGAGGATCGAGTACTGGTCGTATATCTGCCGGACTGTCATGAGAGTATTGCCGGGATCATTGCCGGAAGACTGAAAGAAAAATATTATAAGCCGGTGTTTGTTCTGACGCAGGGAGAACATGGCATCAAAGGGTCGGGGCGTTCCATTGAAAGCTACCATATGTTTGAGGAAATGTGCAAATGCAGGGCGTTATTCACAAAATTCGGAGGCCATAAGCTGGCGGCAGGGCTATCTCTGGAAGAGGAGAATGTGGAACGTTTCCGCAGAACGATCAATGAACTCTGTGAGCTGACCAGTCAGGATCTGATGCCGAAGGTATCCATTGACATGCAGCTTCCTCTTGTGTATGTAACAGAAGAGCTGATTGAAGAACTGGAACTTCTGGAGCCTTTCGGGAAAGGAAATACAAAGCCGTTGTTTGCGGAAAAAAACTTAAAAGTACAGAATCTCCGTGTGATCGGGAAGAATCAGAATGTCCTGAAATTTCAGGTTCTGGATCGAAATGGACGGAAAATGGAGGCGATCTATTTCGGAGAGGTACAGGAGTGTATGGAGTATCTGCAGGGAAAAGAAGAGGTGGCGCTGACATTTTATCCGTCGGTCAATGAATACAGAGGAAACAAAAGCATACAGATTACAGTGGTAAATTATCAATAATGATGATATACTAATCCATATGGAATTTTACGATAAAAAGAAAAGGGGGATTTGATATGGCAGGTACGCTGGAATATGAACTTCTGAATAAAAATCTGGAAATGGTGGATGGCCATGCCGTGAAAGCACCTGAAGATTATCAAAACCCTGAGCAGTTATATGAAGCGTTGATTGCAAGGGTAAGAAAGTATCATCCATCCGCAGATATTTCTCTCATCGAGAAGGCGTATAAGCTTTCCAGAGAGGCACATAAAGAGCAAGTCCGCAAGTCCGGAGAGCCTTATATCATTCATCCGCTCTGGGTGGGGATCATTCTGGCAGATCTGGAGATGGACAAGGAGACGATCGTAGCAGGAATGCTCCATGATACTGTGGAAGATACGGATATGACAGTGGAGGATATTACAAGAGAGTTTGGCGAAGAGGTAGCGCTGCTTGTAGATGGAGTCACAAAGCTGGGCCAGTTGTCTTATTCTAAGGATAAATTGGAAGTGCAGGCAGAAAACCTGCGCAAGATGTTTCTTGCCATGGCAAAAGATATCCGTGTGATCATTATCAAGCTGGCAGACCGCCTGCACAATATGAGAACGCTGGAGTTTATGGTTCCGGCAAAACAGAAGGAAAAAGCCAGAGAGACGATGGATATCTACGCTCCGATCGCGCAGAGGCTGGGTATTTCCAAAATCAAGACAGAGCTGGATGATCTTTCTTTAAAATATTATCAGCCGGAAGTGTATTTCCAGCTGGTAAAGGATTTAAATGAGAGAAAGACAGAGCGGGAAGAGTTTGTGCAGCAGATCGTGGCAGAGGTCTCTCACCATATGGAGAATGCCCATATTCAGGCAAAGGTATATGGAAGAGTGAAGCATTTCTTCAGTATTTACAAAAAGATGGTCAATCAGAATAAGACTCTGGATCAGGTGTATGATCTGTTTGCCGTGCGCATTATCGTAGATTCGGTCAAAGACTGTTATGCGGCGTTGGGTGTGATCCATGAGATGTATACACCGATTCCGGGGCGATTCAAAGACTATATCGCCATGCCGAAAGCGAATATGTACCAGTCTTTGCATACGACTCTGATGGGGCCGGCAGGACAGCCGTTTGAAATTCAGATCCGTACAGAGGAGATGCACAAGACGGCAGAGTACGGTATTGCGGCCCATTGGAAATATAAGGAGAGCGGCGGTTCGGCTAAGAATAATAAGAGCCGTGAGGAAGAAAAGTTAAGCTGGCTTCGGCAGATTCTGGAGTGGCAGAGGGATATGTCGGACAACAGAGAGTTTTTGAGTCTCTTAAAAGGCGATCTGGATCTGTTTGCAGAAGATGTGTACTGTTTCACTCCGAACGGAGATGTGAAGAACCTGCCGAACGGTTCTACTCCGGTGGATTTTGCCTATGCAATCCACAGTGCAGTGGGCAACAAGATGGTAGGTGCACGTGTCAACGGCAAGCTGGTCAATATTGATTACAAAATCCAGAACGGAGACCGTATTGAGATTCTGACATCTCAGAATTCCAAAGGTCCGAGCCGGGACTGGCTGAGCATCGTAAAGAGCACACAGGCAAAGAATAAGATCAATCAGTGGTTTAAGCATGAGTTTAAAGAAGAGAATATTATTCGAGGAAAAGAGCTGATTGCCGCATACTTTAAATCCAAGTCGATCGCACAGGCGGATATCATGAAGCCAAAATATCTGCAGATCGTCCAGAGAAAGTATGGATTCCGGGACTGGGATGCAGTTCTGGCAGCAATCGGACACGGTGGACTAAAGGAAGGTCAGGTAGTCAACCGTCTGGTAGAAGAGTATGGAAAAGATCACAAAAAAGAGATTACGGATGCGACGATCCTGGAGAAGATTTCTGAGGCAAACAATCAGAAGGTGCATATTGCAAAATCAAAGAGCGGGATCGTGGTTAAGGGAATCGATGACATGGCGGTGCGCTTCTCCAAGTGCTGCAATCCGGTTCCGGGTGATGAAATCGTAGGATTTGTGACCAGAGGAAGAGGTATGACGATCCACCGTACAGATTGTGTGAATATGCTGCATCTGTCTGCTGTGGAGCGGGAGCGTCTGATCGATGCAGAGTGGGAGAATAATGCAGAGACGGAAGGCGGAGGTCAGTATCTGGCAGAGCTGAAGATGTATGCAAACGACAGGCAGGGACTGCTTCTGGATGTAACAAAGGTATTTACAGAAGAAAAGATCGATGTCAGATCTATGAATACACGAACCAGCAAAAAAGGAACCGCTACACTGGAAATGGGATTTATTGTAAAGGGCAGAGAACAGCTGAATCTTATCATAAAAAAACTGCGCAATGTAGAAGGAGTTCTGGATATTGAACGGACAGCGGGGTAGAGAAAAATGAGAATCAAAAAATTTGTGATCGGAATGGTCGGCACCAACTGTTATGTGGTGTACAATGAAAATACAAAAGAATGTTTTGTTGTGGATCCGGCGGCACCATCTGCGCCGCTTGTCGAATTTATCCAGACAGAAGGTCTTCAGTTGCAGGGAATTCTCCTGACACATGGTCATTTTGATCATATTATGGGAATTGACACACTGCGCAGAGAATGGTCAGTTCCTGTCTATGCCAGTGCACTGGAGCAGAAGGTTCTGACAGATGCCAATGTGAATCTGTCTGTTGCATATGGAGCGGGTTATGTGTTTGCGGACGCCAAGTTTCTGGAAGATGGGGCATCTCTCGCACTTGCAGGATATCAGATCCGTATGATCTCCACTCCGGGGCATACGGCGGGAGGATGCTGTTATTATATAGAAGAAGAGGAGGTTCTTTTCAGCGGAGATACACTGTTTGCAGGCTCTGTTGGAAGAACAGATTTTCCGACAGGCAGTATGAGTACACTGGTGCGTTCGGTAAAAGAGCGATTGCTGAGCCTTCCGGAAGATACGCAGGTGTATCCGGGACATATGGAGGCAACAACGATCGGATTTGAAAAGGAGAATAATCCGTTTTTATAAGAAAACGGAAGAGAAATATGATGATACAGATCAGCAGTAAAGATACGTTATATATGTATAATTTATATCATATTGTGAAGGCTTTTTTCCCGAATGAGGAGATCAGCCAGAATCTGGACGAAAAGCAGGAATCTCTGGTTTCAGTGAAACTGGAAGAGAATTCTTGCTTTTATGTTCCTGTTTCAGAAATTGCAGACTGTCCGGACCGCCAGGATGGAAAGAAGAAGGTGACAAAGATTGTCTATGACTGGCTGTCAAAAGTGACCGGACGGATACTTGCCTGGGGGATGCTGACAGGTGTCAGACCGACAAAGCTGGCTATGCAGAAACTGGAAGCCGGTATGAGCCGAAAAGAAGTCTGCACATTTTTAGAGCAGGAGTACGGAGTCAGTCACCAGAAGGCAGAACTTGGCATTGCGATTGCAGAGCGGGAAAAAGAGCTGCTTGGCAGACTGGACTATGAGCAGGGATTCAGTCTCTATGTAGGGATTCCGTTTTGTCCAAGCATCTGTTCGTACTGTTCTTTCAGTTCGTCCCCTCTGGCGGAGTGGAAAGACCGGGTAGATGATTATTTAAAGGCGCTCTGTCAGGAAATCCGGGCACTGGGAGAGCGGGCAGAAGAAAGAAAGCTTAATACGATCTATATCGGAGGAGGGACTCCGACAACACTGGAGGCAGAGCAACTTTTTGAGCTTTTGGATACGATACAGAAGTCGTTTTCATTTGAGTATCTGCAGGAGTTTACGATCGAGGCGGGAAGACCGGACAGCATTACAAGAGAAAAGCTGGAAGTGATGCGAAGATTTCCGGTGACCAGGATTTCTGTCAATCCCCAGACCATGCAGCAGAAAACGCTGGATCTGGTGGGAAGAAAGCATACCGTTCAGGATGTAAAAGACATTTTCCATGCAGCCAGAGAGCTTGGATTTGACAATATCAACATGGATCTGATCGCAGGACTTCCGGGAGAGACGGCGGAGGATATGAGGGATACGCTTTGTCAGATTGAAGAGCTTTCGCCGGACAGTCTGACGGTTCATGCGCTGGCGATCAAGCGGGCGGCGAAGTTCGGCCAGGAGCAGCGCAAGATTGATCTGCATTCTGAGATCGAACAGATGGTAGAAGAGAGTGCCAGGGCGGCAGAACGCATGGGACTTGTGCCGTATTATCTGTACCGGCAGAAAAATATTGCGGGAAATTTTGAAAATGTTGGATATGCAAAGGTTGACAAAGCCGGAATATACAATATACTTATTATGGAAGAAAAACAGACGATCCTTGCAGCCGGGGCAGGTGCCTCCACAAAGATCGTGCTTCCGGAGAAGATCCGTCTGGACAATGGGCGGGAGACGAATCTGATCCGCATAGAAAATGTGAAAAATATTACGGAGTATGAAAGCCGTATTGATGAGATGATAGAGAGAAAAGGAGAATGGTTATGGCGCTGAAAAAGAAACCGGTAACCGGAATGAAAGATATGATGCCGGCGGAGATGGAGATCCGCGATTATGTGATCGGACAGATCAAAGAGACATACCGCGCATTTGGGTTCTCATCCATTGAGACTCCATGTGTAGAGCACATTGAAAATCTCTGCAGCAAACAGGGCGGAGACAATGAAAAACTGATCTTCAAGATTTTAAAAAGAGGAGAAAAGCTGAAGATCGAAGAAGCAAAAGAAGAAAAAGATGTTGTGGACGGAGGACTTCGTTACGATCTGACAGTACCGCTGTCCAGATACTATGCGAACAATGCAAATGAACTGCCGTCTCCGTTTAAAGCACTTCAGATGGGAAATGTCTGGAGAGCGGACAGACCGCAGAGAGGACGATTCCGTCAGTTTATGCAGTGTGATATCGATATTCTGGGAGAGCCAGGTAATCTGGCAGAGATCGAGCTGATCCTGGCAACGACGACGCTGCTTGGAAAACTGGATTTTAAAAACTTTACGATCCGTATCAATGACAGAAGAATCTTAAAAGCAATGGCAGCATACAGCGGATTTGCAGAGAGTGATTATGAAAATGTATTCATCATCCTGGACAAGATGGACAAGATCGGTCTGGATGGTGTGGCAGCAGAATTAGAGGAAAACGGATATGCAAAAGGGTCTGTGGAAAAATATTTGCAGTTATTCAAAGAGATTACGAATGACGTGGAAGGCGTACGTTACTGTAAAGAAAAACTGGAAGGCTTTCTTGCGGATGACGCGGCGGCTTCGCTCGAGATGATTATTACAAGTGTGGAAAGTGCAAAGGAAGCGGATTTTTGCATGAAATTTGATCCGACACTGGTTCGGGGAATGTCTTACTATACAGGGACGATCTTTGAGATTTCTATGGACGAGTTCGGCGGTTCGGTAGGCGGCGGTGGACGTTATGATGAAATGATCGGAAAATTCACCGGACAGAATACACCGGCAGTCGGATTTTCCATCGGATTTGAACGGATTGTCATGCTGCTTTTAGAACGAGGATATCAGGTACCGACAGCCGCACAGAAGAAAGCATTTCTGATCGACAAGAAGATGCCGAAGGAAGGCATGCTCAAGATCCTAAATCTGGCAAAAGCAGAGCGCGCACTTGGAAAACAGGTGATGATCGTCAACATGAAGAAAAATAAAAAGTTCCAGAAAGAACAGCTGATGGAACAGGGATATACAGAGATTGTAGACTGCTATGCTGACAATGTGGAGCAGTTGTAGAGAAGAAGGGAGAAACAGAGAAATGGCAGAATCAATGCAGGGACTCAAAAGAACACACCGATGCGGGGAACTGTCCAGTGCAAACATTGGAGAGAAAGTAACCGTCATGGGATGGGTACAGAAGAACAGAAATAAAGGCGGAATCGTATTTATGGATCTGCGTGACCGCTCCGGAATCCTTCAGATCGTATTTGAGGGAGAAGAACAGGCAGAGCTGATGGAAAAAGCTTCAAAATTAAGAAGTGAGTTTGTAGTTGCAGTTGTAGGAAATGTGGAGAAGAGAAGCGGTGCAGTCAATGAAAACCTGGCAACAGGAGAGATTGAAGTGCGTGCTGAAGAACTTCGCATCCTCTCAGAATCCGAGGTACCGCCGTTCCAGGTGGAAGAAAACAGCAAGACAAAGGAAGAGCTTCGTCTGAAATATCGTTATCTGGATTTAAGAAGACCGGATCTTCAGAGAAACCTGCGTATGAGAAGTCAGGTCACAACACTGGCACGTCAGTTTTTCGCAGAAGAAGGCTTCCTTGAGATCGAGACCCCGATCCTCGGAAAGACAACACCGGAAGGGGCAAGAGATTATCTGGTGCCTAGCCGTGTACATCCGGGAAGTTTTTACGGACTTCCACAGTCACCACAGCTTTACAAACAGCTTCTGATGTGTTCCGGATGTGACCGCTATATCCAGATCGCAAAATGTTTCCGTGACGAGGATCTTCGTGCAGACAGACAGCCGGAGTTTACCCAGATCGATATGGAGCTTTCCTTTGTGGATGTAGATGACGTGATCGAAGTCAACGAGCGTTTCCTTGCAAAACTGTTCAAGGAAGTTCTGGATGTGGATGTACAGCTTCCGATCCAGAGAATGACATGGCAGGAAGCGATGGACCGCTACGGTTCTGACAAACCGGATACCCGTTTCGGTATGGAACTGGTGAATGTGACAGAGACTGTGAAAGACAGTGAATTTGTTGTGTTCAAAGGGGCGATTGAGAACGGAGGAACAGTCCGTGGTATCAACGCAAAAGGACAGGGAGCAATGCCGCGTAAGAAGATTGACAAGCTGGTGGCATTTGCAAAAGATTTCGGTGCCAAGGGACTTGCTTATATTGCAATTCAGGAAGATGGAACCGTGAAATCCTCTTTCTCCAAATTTATGACAGAAGAAGAGATGAACAATCTGATTGCAGCAATGAACGGAGAAGCAGGAGATTTACTGCTCTTTGCGGCAGACAAGAACAAAGTTGTATGGGATGTTCTTGGAAATTTACGTCTGGAACTGGCAAAACAGATGGAACTTCTGGACAAGAATCAGTACAATTTCCTGTGGGTTACAGAATTCCCGCTGCTTGAGTGGAGCGATGAGCAGAATCGTTATCTGGCAATGCATCACCCATTCACGATGCCGATGGAAGAAGATCTGCAGTATATTGATTCCGAGCCGGGCAGAGTCCGTGCAAAAGCGTACGATATCGTCTTAAATGGAAATGAGATCGGTGGAGGAAGTGTAAGAATCTTCCAGAACGACGTACAGGAGAAGATGTTTGAGGTGCTTGGATTTACAAAAGAGCAGGCATATGAGCAGTTTGGCTTCCTTCTGGATGCATTCAAATACGGAGTACCGCCTCACGCAGGACTGGCATATGGTCTGGACAGAATGGTCATGCTGATGGCAAAAGAAGACAGTATCCGTGATGTGATGGCATTCCCGAAGATCAAAGACGCATCCTGCCTGATGACACAGGCTCCAAGTATGGCAGACAATAAACAGTTGGAAGAACTGGGACTGAAGTTGGATGTAAAGGATGTAAAAACAGAAGAATAATGTGAAGAAGTGTGCATTTTTTGAAAAATGGTGCATACAGAACGTGAATTATGGAGAGCTCTCAACTACACAAGTAGTAAGAGCTCTTTTTGTATTGCTTTTGATTTATCAAAGGAAACGGAGAGGGAACTCAAGCAGGGATTGAACTGGAAGTGGAAGAAATGCCGGGTTTTGAAAATATAAAAAAGACTGTAAATCTTTCGATCTACAGTCTCTTAAGAGCGATAGACGGGGTTCGAACCCGCGACCCCGACCTTGGCAAGGTCGTACTCTACCAGCTGAGCCACTATCGCGTTTGTTTTGTGTTCCCCTCGGAACAATATATACTATACTACAGGAGTTCTTATCTGTCAACAACTTTTTTGAAAAAAATTAATTTTTTTGAAATTTCTAATTGTATGTTCAAATCGTACTGTTTACACCAATCCCTGCCTGTATATTACAATATTCAAAAAGAGAATTATTCTCATCGACTTTTTTGCTATGATGTGTTAAAATCGAAAAGAATCATTCTTCAGTCCAAAAGAGGAGAATGAAATAGAGATCAAAAGGGATAAGGGAGCTAAGGAACAGGAGGAAAAGGTATGATGGCAGCAGCGATAGGAATGATAATTGTAGCATTGGCGCTTCTGATTTTTTGTGTTGCGGTAATGTGGAAAGTATTTTGTAAAGCAGGAGAACCCGGATGGGCGTCATTGATCCCGTTTTATAATTTGTATGTAATGACCAGGATAACCTGGGGGAGAGGATGGCTGTTTATTTTTGGATTCCTGCCGCTGGGGAATCTGATATTTGCAATTTTTACAATGATAAAACTGGCAAAAGTATTTGGAAAGAAGGGTGGATTTGCCTGTGGGCTGATTTTCTTAAGTATTGTCTTTCTTCCAATCCTTGCGTTTGGAAAGGCAGAGTATACAGGTCCGGATCGGGAGAAAAGTACAGGAGCGATCATAGCCAGTGCGATCACTGGCGGAATCGGTATCATTCTGTTGGTACTTGAAGTGATAGCAGTTGTCGCACTGGGCCTGTTTGCAGTTTCAGATCTGACAGTGCAACAGACACAGGATGCGGTGATTTCACAAGAAGTTCCGGAGGAAACACAGGAAGAACCAGATGTGAAAGAAGAGGAGGGCGTTCAGAGAGAATATGAGGGCACTCCGATTGAAGGATATGAGGATTTTGAGACAGTATCCCTGGATGGTTATCAATGGGTTACGGATGTCACATTGTTCAAGGCTGGGGAGAATACAGTTACGGAGTCCACAGCAACTTCCGCAAAAGATGGAATTGAGCTGAAAGCAGGTTTTACACTTCTGGCTGCGGATGAAACGATTGAGCAGAGAATTTCGGCAGAAGTGGAAAATATCCGAAAGACATTGGAAAGTCAGGCGGGAATCTATACGGATATTACTGTAGGTGAGATGGTAGCAGAAGACGGATTCGTGATGCAGCAGCTGATCTGCAATCAGATCGGGGCAGATGGAGTGGCTTATCCGTGTACTGAGATCATACAGGTTCAGTTGATGGAGGACCGGGAAATTCTGGTGAGCAGTGTATCTTTGAATACTTCTCAGGCAACAGAAAACACAGAGCGATTGTTTACACAGGCCTGTGAATTATATGGTATTGCCTTTCAATAAGGTCAGCTATAGATAGAAGCGGACAGAAGAATGTCCGCTTTACTTTTCGAAAAGATTTTGTTACTCTATAGAAACAGAAGTCTGTAGATGGAGCAAAGAAAAACAGTGGATTCAAAAACAGAGGTGAAGAGTATGGAAAATAAAAAGATCAAAGTGGCATTGCTGGGACTTGGAACAGTTGGAGGCGGAGTGTACAAATTGATCCAGAGGAGATCAGAAAGTATGATACACACAGTTGGCGCCGAGCTGGAAGTGGAAAAGATCCTGGTACACAGTCTGCATAAAAAAAGAGAAGGTGTGGATACAGAGCTTCTCACAACGGACTGGAAATCGATTGTAAACGATCCGGAGATTCAGATTGTGATCGAAGTGATGGGCGGGATCGAACCGGCAAAGTCCATGATCGAGGAAGCACTTGGAGCCGGAAAGCATGTGGTGACAGCCAATAAAGATCTGATGGCAGAACACGGAGGAGAGCTTTTGGACCTTGCGGCGGCACATGGATGTGATCTGCTGTTTGAGGCATCGGTGGCAGGCGCCATTCCGATCATCCGTCCGCTCAAACAGTGTCTTGCCGGAAATGAGATCTCAGAAGTGATGGGGATCGTGAACGGAACGACAAACTATATTTTAACCAAGATGTTTGAAGAAAACATGAGTTTTGAAGCTGCACTTGCAAAAGCAACAGAGCTGGGATATGCAGAGGCAGATCCGACAGCGGATGTGGAAGGACTGGATGCCGGAAGAAAGGCCGCGATCCTTTCCTCCATTGCCTTTCATTCCAGAGTACAGTTTAAAGATGTTTATACAGAAGGAATCACAAAGATCACAGCAGAAGATATTGCCTATGCAAAAGAGTTTGACTGTGTGATCAAGCTGCTTGCAGTTGCGCACAATACGGACAAAGGGATTGAAGTAGGAGTGTATCCGGTGCTGCTTGGAAAAGAGCATCCCCTGTCGTCCGTGCGGGATTCGTTCAATGCTGTTTTTGTGCACGGAGATGCTGTGGATGATGCGATGTTTTACGGAAGAGGTGCCGGGGAGATGCCGACGGCAAGTGCTGTTGTCGGTGATGTGATTGATGTTGCCAGAAACCTGCAGTTTGGATGCAACGGAAGAATCAGCTGTACCTGCTATCAGGATCTGCCGGTGAAGCCGTTTGATGAAGTGAAAAATAAATTTTTCCTCAGAATGCAGGTGAAAAACGAACCGGGAGTTCTGGCGAAAGTGGCAAGTGTATTTGGCGGTCATAAGGTAAGTATCCGCAGAGTTGTGCAGAAGCATGTACAGGAAGAAGCGGCTGAACTGGTCATCAGTACAGAAAAAGTGAAAGAGTATCATATTAAGGATGCGCTGAGAGAGCTGCAGAAAATGGACAGCATTTCTGAAATCAGCAGTATGATCAGAGAATATTAGAAGGAGAAGATAAGATTGAGTTACGCAGATAAAGTATTTATAGAGATGTGCAGAGACATTATTGACAACGGAACGAGTACAGAGGGAGAAAAGGTACGCCCGGTATGGGAGGATGGAACCTCTGCGTACACCATCAAAAAATTTGGCATTGTGAACCGTTATGACCTCTCAAAAGAGTTTCCGGCACTGACTCTGCGAAGGACAGGAATCAAGAGCTGTGTGGATGAGATGCTGTGGATCTGGCAGAAAAAGTCCAACAACATTCATGATTTAAACAGTCACATCTGGGACAGCTGGGCAGATGAGGACGGTTCCATCGGAAAAGCCTACGGCTATCAGATGCAGGTAAAGCATCAGTATAAAGAGGGAATGATGGATCAGGTCGATCGTGTGATCTATGATCTGAAGAACAATCCTTACAGCCGCCGGATCATGACGAATATCTATGTGCATCAGGATCTTCATGAGATGAATCTGTATCCGTGTGCATACAGCATGACATTTAATGTGACAAAAGAAAAGGACAGTGACAAACTGACATTAAATGGAATCCTGAATCAACGTTCTCAGGATGTACTGGCAGCAAATAACTGGAATGTGTGTCAGTATGCGGTGCTGCTTCATATGCTAGCACAGGTGTGTGATATGAAGGTCGGAGAGTTTGTTCATGTGATCGCAGATGCGCATATTTATGACAGACATATCCCGATGATCGAGGAACTGATCAAAAGAGAACCGCTTCCGGCACCGAAATTCTGGCTGAATCCAGAGGTAAAGGATTTCTATGAATTTACACCGGATGATGTACGGCTGGATGGATATGAGACACATCCTCAGATCAAGAATATCCCAATCGCGGTATAGGAGTTGTGCAAAAAAAGGAGGAAATGAATATGAACGCAATTGTAGCAGCCGATAAAAACTGGGCAATCGGATATAAAAACAAACTTCTGGTCAGCATTCCGGCAGATATGAAGTTTTTCCGTCAGATGACAGGTGGAAAGGTAGTTGTGATGGGAAGAAAGACGCTGGAAAGCTTTCCGAACGGTCTGCCGCTGAAGAACCGCACCAATATTGTGCTGACAGGGAATCCCAATTATCATGTGAAAGATGCAGTGATCGTGCATACAACAGAAGAATTGCTGGAAGAACTGAAAAAATATGATGAGGAAGAAATCTTTGTGATCGGCGGAGAAAGTATTTACCGGATGATGCTTCCTTATTGCAGCAAAGTATATGTAACAAAGATCGACCATGCATATCAGGCAGATACGTATTTCCCGAATCTGGATCAGCTGGAAGACTGGGAAATGACAGAAGTCAGTGAAGAGCATACTTGTTTTGATCTGGAGTATGTATTTTCGACTTACGAGCGCCGACAGTGAAGGCAGGCATATCATGAAATTTAGAAAAACATACAAGAGAAAACAGGCGGCAGTGCTGCTGAGTGTGTTTCTTTTGGTGACAAGTGTGGCCGGATGTCAGAGAGTGGGGGCTGTGAAAGAGACCGGCGAAGAGAAAGTAAATGTCGTGACAACCATTTTTCCACAGTATGATTTTGTACGTCAGATCGCAGGGGATAATGTAGAAGTATCGATGCTTTTAAAGCCGGGAGAAGAGACACACTCCTATGAGCCGACACCGCAGGACATTCTGAAGATTCAGAATTGTGATCTGTTTATTTATGTGGGCGGTGAGAACGATGAATGGGTGGAGGATATTCTGGACTCCATCGATACAGAACATATCAGACTGCTTCGCCTGATCGACTGCGTGGATACGGTAAATGAAGAACACGTAGAAGGGATGAAAGAAGAACGTGGTCATGAACATGAAGAAGAGGAAGAGCACGAGCATGAGCACGGGGAAGAGGAGCACGAAACACATGAGACGCTGACCCCGGATGAACATGTATGGACGTCTCCAAAGAATGCCATTGCAATTGTGGAGCAGATTGCAGATGTTCTGGGTGAGCTGGATCCGGAGCAGACGGCAGTTTATGAAGAGAACGAAAAAGCGTATGTGAGTCTTCTAGAAGAGCTGGATGATGAGTTTCGTGAGGTGGTAAGTTCGGCCAAACGCGATGTGCTGCTTTTTGGAGACCGTTTTCCGTTCCGGTATTTTGCAGATGAATACGGTCTGAAATACTATGCGGCATTTCCGGGCTGCGCATCCGATACGGAGCCAAGTGCGGCAACGATGGCATTTCTGATCAACAAAGCAAAGGAAGAACAGATTCCGGTGATCTTAAAGATGGAGCTGAGTAATGAGAATATTGCAAATGCCATTGCCGAGACGACACATGCGAAAGTGAAGACGTTTTACAGTTGTCATAATCTGACTGCAAAGGAATTTGCAGACGGGGAGACTTATCTGAGCATGATGAAAAAGAATGTAGAAACATTAAAGGAGGCTTTGAACTGATGGCATTGATAAAATGTGATGGAATTTCGATCGCATATGAGGGACAGACGGTTGTTCGGGATCTGTCTTTTTGGATCGAGCAGGGAGATTATCTCTGCATTGTGGGAGAGAATGGTTCCGGAAAGAGTACGCTGGTAAAAAGTCTTCTTGGATTAAAACCGCCCTTTAAAGGGCAGATTCTGCTGGGAGACGGATTGAAGCAAGACGAAATCGGGTATCTTCCCCAGCAGACGGTCGTGCAGAAAGATTTTCCGGCAAGCGTCTATGAGGTGGTACTTTCCGGCAGACTCAACAGCAGAGGCTGGCGGCCGTTTTACAGTGCAGCGGATAAGAAGGCAGCCAGAGAGAATATGGAGCTTTTAGGAATCCGGGAAATGGAACACCAGTGCTTCCGGGATCTTTCCGGCGGACAGAAACAGAGGGTGCTGCTGGCGAGAGCGCTGTGTGCCACAAAGAAGCTCCTGTTGTTAGACGAGCCCGTGACAGGACTGGATCCGCTGGTGACTGCAGAGTTTTACCAGTTGATTGAAAAAATCAATAAGGAGGCTAAAATTGCAGTTGTCATGGTGTCTCATGATATCGAAAGTACGATACAGTATGCAAGCCATATCCTGCATTTGCAGGAGAGCGCCCTGTTTTACGGAACTGCGCAGGAATATCAAAACAGTGCAGTCGGCAAGAGATTTCTGGGAGGTGAGGGAAATGCTTGATACATTTATGGAAATGATGTCCTATCCATTTATGGTACGGGCGTTTCTGGTGGGTTCCCTGGTGGCATTGTGTTCGGCACTTCTGGGAGTTAGTCTGGTACTGAAACGCTATTCGATGATCGGAGACGGGCTTTCGCATGTTGGATTCGGGGCACTGGCCATCGCGGCTGCGCTGAACATGGCGCCTTTGGCGGTTGCAATTCCGGTGGTCGTGGTGGCTGCGGTTCTGCTTCTTCGCATCAGCGGCAGCAGCAAGATCAAAGGAGATGCGGCAATTGCACTGATTTCTACGGGAGCACTGGCGATCGGGATTATGGTGATTTCGATGACGACAGGAATGAACACTGATGTTTATAACTATATGTTCGGAAGTATCCTTGCCATGAGTGGTGAGGATGTGCAGTTCAGTATTCTTCTGTCGGTTGCGGTGCTGATCTTATATCTGTTTTTCTATAATAAGATTTTTGCGATCACCTTTGATGAGACTTTCGCCCGGGCAACAGGAGTCCGTGCAAATCTGTATAATACTCTGATTGCGGTGTTGACGGCAGTTACGATCGTGTTGGGAATGCGGATGATGGGAGCACTTCTGATCTCCAGTCTGATTATTTTTCCGGCGCTGACTTCCATGCGGGTGTTTAAGACCTTTAAGGGTGTGATTCTGAATTCAGCGATTCTATCGGTTGTATGCCTGATTCTGGGAGTGACGATTTCCTATGTGTATGCAACACCGGCAGGTGCGAGTGTAGTTGTGGTCAATATGGCAATGCTGGCTGTCTACAGTGTGATCGGAGCCCTGAAAAACAGAAACAACGGGAAGTAAATGCGAATTGGATTAAAAAAGATCAAGAAAAGGAAATTGACAAAGATAAAAATACACCGTATAATGAGGATAAATTTCAGCAGCGAAAGCCTCTGAAATTCAGTGTATGAGGAATTTTATTCGCCCTGAGCTTTTTGACAGCTTGGGGCGTTTTGCATAAGGAGGGTGTGAAAGGTGAGGCAGATTTCAGGAAACAAATTATTTGTAAAAGCATTAAAAGAAGAAGACGTAGAAGTATTGTTCGGATATCCGGGCGCGTGTACGATCGATATCAGCGATGAGCTGTATAAGCAGAGCGGGATTGATGTGATCCTTCCGAGACACGAGCAGGCACTGGTGCATGAAGCGGATGCGTATGCGAGGACAACGGGGAAAGTCGGCGTCTGTCTGGTGACCAGCGGACCGGGAGCGACCAATCTGGTGACAGGACTTGCGACTGCCAATTATGACAGTGTTCCGCTGGTCTGTTTTACCGGACAGGTGGCGAGACATCTGATCGGAAATGATGCATTTCAGGAAGTGGATATTGTGGGGATCACACGGAGCATCACCAAGTATGGTGTGACGGTCACGAAGCGGGAAGATCTTGGACGGATCATCAAGGAGGCATTTTATATCGCAAGAACGGGAAGGCCGGGACCGGTTCTGATCGATCTTCCGAAAGATGTGATGGCGGAGCTTGGCAGTGCACAGTATCCGAAAGAGGTGAATATCAGAGGATATAAGCCGAATACCAGTGTACATATCGGACAGCTGAAAAGAGCGATCAAGATGCTTCACAAGGCAAAACGCCCGCTGTTTCTGGCAGGCGGAGGGGTGAATATTGCGCGCGCCAGTGCATTGTTTACAGAAGTGGTGGAAAAAACACAGGTGCCGGTAGTGACAACGATCATGGGGCGAGGCGCCATTGCGACAAATCATCCGCTGTTTATCGGAAATCTGGGGATGCACGGCGCTTATGCAGCCAATATGGCAGTCAGCGGCTGTGATCTGCTGTTTTCCATCGGGACGCGCTTCAATGACCGGATCACGGGAAAGCTGCATGAATTTGCGCCTCATGCACAAATTGTCCACATTGATATCGATACGGCATCGATTTCCAGAAATATTCATGTGGATATTCCAATCGTAGCAGATGCCAAAGAAGCGCTTACGAAGATGACGGAGTATGTGGAAGGGTGCGAGACAAAAAAATGGCTTGCGCAGATTGCGGCATGGAAAGAGGAGCATCCGCTTCGGATGAAACGGCATGCACTGATGAGCCCTCTGGATATTATTGAAGAGATGAACCGTCAGTTTGACGATGCAATCATCACGACAGATGTCGGTCAGCATATGATGCTGGTGTCTCAGTATGCGGAGATTACAGAAAAGAAGCAGCTTGTCATGTCAGGAGGACTGGGGACGATGGGATATGGATTCCCGGCGGCGATTGGAGCACAGATCGGTAATCCGGAGAAACGGGTTATCGCAGTTTCCGGGGATGGCGGCATGCAGATGAATATTCAGGAGTTTGCAACGGCAGTTCTGGAGGAGACGCCGGTCATCGCCTGTGTATTTAACAATACATATCTGGGGATGGTGCGTCAGTGGCAGAAGCTGTTTTACGGAAAACGCTATGGGATGACCAATCTGCGCGCAGGAGCGCTTTCGAGACGGACAGATGGAGCCGAATTTCCGGAGTATACGCCGGATTTTGTAAAACTGGCAGAAAGCTATGGGGCAAAAGGAATCCGTGTGACAAAAACAGAAGAGATCTCGGCAGCATTTGAAGAGGCAAAGAAAAATACAAAAACTCCGACCCTGATTGAATTTATCATTGATCCGGAAGAGATGGTATATCCGATGATCAAGCCGGGCGGAACACTGGAAGATATGATTATGGATTGTTAGGAGGAAGACGGACGATGGCAGATAAAAGTATGAAAAAAAGATGGATTTCTCTGTATGTGGAAAATCAGGTGGGAGTGCTTTCTAAGATTTCCGGTCTGTTTTCCGGAAAATCCTACAACTTGGACAGTCTGACAGTAGGAACCACAGAAGATCCGACGGTATCCCGAATGACAATCGCAACAGTCAGTGATGATGAGACATTTGAGCAGATCAAAAAGCAGCTCAATCGAATGGTAGAAGTGATCAAGGTCATCGATTTTACAGATATTTTTGTGCGGATGAAAGAAATCCTTTATATCAAAGTCCGGAAGTGTACACTGGATCAGAAAGTGGAGCTGCATCAGATCGCAGAGACATTTAAAGGAAAAGTGATCGACTGTGACAGAGACAGCCTGCTTCTGGAATTTGTACAGACCGGGACGAAAAACGACGCAGTGGTGAAGCTGATAAAAGAAGAATTCAAAAGTATTGAAGTCGTCAGAGGCGGAAGTGTCGGGATTGAATCCATCAGTATGATGGAACGATAAAAAACAGAGCGCACTCTTGATTTTTGAGCGTGAGAGTATTATAATTGCAACAAACAAGTTGCAAATACGTTCGATTGAGGAATGGAGGAGTTTTTGATGGAGAAGAAACAGATCGATTGGGAGAATCTCGGATTTGGTTATGTACAGACTGAACAGAGATATGTTTCCAATTATAAAGATGGAAAATGGGATGAGGGAGGACTGACAGAAGATGCCGGTGTGGTACTCAATGAATGTGCCGGAGTCCTGCAGTATGCACAGACTGTATTTGAGGGAATGAAAGCTTATACGACAGAAGACGGTAAGATCGTTGTATTCAGACCGGATCTCAATGCTGCCCGGATGGCAGATTCTGCGAGACGTTTGGAGATGCCGGTATTTCCGGAAGAACGTTTTCTGGAGGCAGTCAAAGAAGTGGTAAAAGCCAATGCAGCGTATGTGCCTCCGTATGGTTCCGGAGCAACACTTTATATTCGCCCATACATGTTTGGAAGCAATCCGGTCATCGGAGTCAAGCCGGCAGATGAGTATCAGTTCCGGGTGTTTGTGACACCTGTCGGACCGTACTTTAAAGGCGGAGTAAAACCATTGACGTTATGTGTATCTGATTTTGACCGTGCGGCGCCGCATGGAACAGGGCATATCAAAGCCGGACTGAATTATGCAATGAGTCTTCATGCGATCGTGACAGCACATGCGAATGGCTATGATGAAAACATGTATTTAGATTCGGCAACAAGAACGAAAGTCGAGGAGACAGGCGGGGCAAACTTTATTTTCGTGACAAAAGACAATAAAGTGGTGACACCGCATTCTGATACGATTCTGCCATCTATCACAAGACGTTCTCTGTTATATGTGGCAGAGCATTATCTTGGTCTGGAAGTGGAAGAGCGGGATGTGTATCTGGATGAAGTGAAAGAGTTTGCAGAGTGCGGACTGTGTGGAACAGCGGCGGTCATCTCTCCGGTCGGAAAGATCGTGGATCACGGAAAAGAGATCTGCTTCCCGAGCGGAATGGAAAAGATGGGACCGACCATTCAGAAATTGTATGACACACTGACAGGAATCCAGATGGGGCAGATTGAAGCACCCAAAGGATGGATTCAGGTGATCGAGTAAGGCAGTATAAAATACGTCTTTTACAGTAAAACTGTAAGAGACGTATTTTTTGAGTTTGTTGATGGTTTCTTTTCTTATCAGATGTTGGAAGAAGATCTCCATTGTGATTATGAAGGAAAAGGGCTATAATTGAATTTATGCAGAGAAGGGAGGCTAGGGTATGGCACGAAGAGTATCAATTGGATATCAGGAATTTGAGGATATTATTATAAACCTATAAATGAGCAAATTTGAAAAATTGCACAAAACTACACTGCGAATTTCATAAA
>ERZ791785.620-NODE-620-length-27432-cov-2.734193_pt1 | contig 27432 bp, 28 predicted proteins | sample MGYA00509947_ERZ791785 | MGnify/ENA primary metagenome ERZ791785 (study PRJEB30046, sample SAMN00791982) | human gut metagenome | study: EMG produced TPA metagenomics assembly of the A metagenome-wide association study of gut microbiota in type 2... | reverse complement strand
TGGAAATAAATAAAATAAATTTTAAAATTATATTTGTTGTAATAGATAAGAAAGTGTGTTACTATTAATGAGTAGCGTAAATGCTAACAATAAGAGTTAATTCAGGTAAATAGTTTCTCGTAAATTAGAGATTATTATATCGATTTAAATTCTTTAAATTTAGGAGGAACAAATATGACAGATAAGACTTTAACATGCAGAGATTGCGGAGCTGAATTCGTATTTACAGTAGGAGAACAAGAATTCTACAAAGAAAAAGGATTCACTAACGAGCCAACAAGATGCATACCTTGCAGAAGAGCAAAGAAAGAACAAAACAACAGAAGATAGTTTTGAATTTATAAGGTTGTAGTTTTAACTACAACCTTTTTTGTATATTATTTTTTACCTTTTCTAAAATCTAGAGGTGTTTTTCCATGAGTCTTTTTAAACATTTTTATAAAATTACCGCTATAATTATATCCAATCATTTTTGAAATTTCATCAATACTTAATTCTGTTGTAGATAATAAATTTTCTGCCATTGTCATTCTTATGGAATTAGTATATTGGCTAATAGACATATGGTATTTCGCTGAAAATCCAGCCTTTAGTTTCTGCTCATTTAGAAATACTCTCTTGCTTAAGCTTTTGATAGTTGGAGGATTACAAGCTTCCTTTGTCAAAATATCATAAGCTTCTTTTATTGCATTAGCGTCTGAAGCTGTTAATGTGATATATCTATCTTTTCCTATTTTAATTTCTCCGTAATTTAATTGATTAGTAAAGGCATTATTAGGAGATGAATTAATTTCATCATTAATCAATGAAATAGATTCTAAAATTTTACTTTCTAAATATATAGGGGTTAAACGCTCAACTTCAGCTAAACTCCTTAAATGCTGTATAATTGAGGCTATTTCAAGAGGAAGATAGTTGTAGGTATAGTTGGTTATAAAATAATCAAAATCTATGATATTTTTAAAATTTGGCTTTATTACTTCATCAAAATATTTTTTATGAATTGTTATTTCTGCGCCATGAAAATGTTGTCCTTTACTCCAAACTTGATTTCCTTTAAGTGTTTTTTCAACTACGAAAAAGGATGATGGACTAAAAGAAGAAACTGGATTATTTTCTATTTTAAATTTAGTTTCTCCAGTATAAACCGTGCCAAAACGCATTAATTCTTCTTCATGGTCAAAGGAGAGAGAAAAATCTGATGGAATTGTATAATCACCAACTCCAAAATCATAATAATCTTCTCGGCTATATTTAATAAAATATCCTAGTTCTGGTCTAGATTCATTCTTATATATAATGCAATTTTCTTTAGGATATGGGCTAAAAGTCATTTTGTCTAAAACTCTGCTTTGAAATTCCTTAGTTGTTTTACAAATCGAAATCATAGATTATCAATCCTTTATATAAATTGTATAAGTTATATAATTTTTAACTTTTTAAATATTATAAACATAATGGTATTTAACAGGCAAATAAAATTATTTAGTATTTCTTGAAGATGCCATTATTTATGTATATTTGGGAATAATAGTAGTAATTAATCAGATTTACGATAAAAAATACATATTTACTTTATAAATTAGTATGATACAAAAATAATTATAATAGATGATAAAATTATTAAATTGGGTGCAACAGTTGAAATTGAGAATGAATCTCATATACAATCATCTCAGACGAAAGAGAAATAAAAAGTTAGACTTAAATATATACGGAGGTAAATTATGAAAAAGAATTTATTAAAGACGTTAGTAGTTTCTTGTGTTACAGCTTTAATGTTCATGGGATGTGGAGCTAAAACAGAAGATGGAGCTAATAACGTATCAGAAAATACTGTAACAGTTACAGATGTAAGAGGAGAAGTAGAAATACCAGCAGATCCTCAAAGAATAGTAGACTTAAGCGGAAACAGTGATATTTTATCAATTTTAGGATATAAGGTTATAGGAACTGCAAATAGTGATGCTTATGATTATACTAAATTCCCAGCATACTTAGAAGAAACATTAAAAGGTGCAGAGATTTTAGGTTACAGCATGCAAGATACTATGGACGTAGAAGCAGTTATGAACTTAAACCCAGACTTAATAGTTATATCAACAGTTCAAGAGAAGATGTATGACCAATTAAGTGAGATTGCTCCAACAGTTATGATTCAATTAGAAGCTTTAAACTGGAAAGATGATGTTAAAGCTTTAGCAGAAGTATTCAATAAAGAAGATGTTGCAAATGAGTGGATAGCAAATTACGAAACTAAAGCTAAGGAAGCTGGAGATAAGATTAAAGCAGAATACGGTGAAGATACAACTTATCTTTCATTCTTAGCAAGTGGTGGACAATTCTTTATCTTTGATGGTGCAGGTTTTGGTGATGTATTATACAACGATATGGGACTTGCAAAACCAGAAGGAATGCCAGAACAAACTGATATAAGCTTACCAGTTGTAACTTATGAAGGATTAGCATCAATCAAAGCTGATTATATATTCTTAATAGCAACTGCTGAAGATTTAGCTCAGCTTGAATCAAATGCAATATGGAACAGCTTACCTGCAGTTAAAGAAGGTCATGTAGTAGTATTAGATTCATCACCATACTTTAACCAAGGATATAGCTCAATCGGAAGAGAATTATTAGTAGATGAAATAGGTGAAATGTTAAATGGAACAAAGTAAGAAGCGTACAATAATCTTTGTGATTTGTAGTTTGTTACTTTTAGTAGGAGGACTGGTTCTAGCTGTAAGGCTAGGATCCGTCCATATTACTTTTACGGACATTTTTGACAGTATCTTTAATTATAGTGAAACTTTAGAAAAAATGCTTGTTAGAGATGTACGTATTCCAAGAGCTCTTTCTGTATTATTAACAGGAGGGATACTAGGAGTAACAGGTGCTATGATTCAAGGAGTTACAAGAAACCCAATAGCTGAACCATCAATATTAGGGGTTAGCCAAGGAGCAACTTTAGTAATAGCTATTTTTTATGCAGCAGGTATTGCAATAACTACAACTAATGTAATGATAGCTTCTTTTATAGGAGCACTTATAACTGGAATTATAGTCTTAGGATTTATATCAAAAAAAGCCAATAATAATTCTATTGCAAAAATACTTTTAGCAGGAACAGCTATGAGTACCTTTTTTATTTCATTAACTACAGTTATAGGACTTTTATCAAACCAATCTCAAATGATAGGTTTCTGGGTGTCTGGAGGATTCAGAAATGCTAGTTGGGCAGATTTTAGATTAGTATTTTTTGTAGGAATTATAGGTCTTATTATAGCTTGTGTTTTATCACCAAAGATAAATATTTTAAATCTTGGTGACGATGTAGCTATTGGTCTTGGTCAAAATCCAGAGAAAATAAGGTTTATGACTCTTATGGTTATGATACCAATGTGTGCGGCAGCAGTAGCAGTAGGTAAAAATATAGCCTTTGTTGGACTTATAGTTCCACAGATAGTTAGAAAATTATTAGGTGAAGATTATAGAAGAAATATTCCATGTTCATTTTTACTTGGAGCAGTTCTTTTAACTTATGCAGATATTGCAGCTAGAATGTTATTTAATCCGTATGAAACTCCAATTGGAGTATTTACAGCATTAATTGGAATACCATTTTTTATAGCAATAGCTAGAAAGGAGAGGGGATAATGAAAAAAAGAAAATACAAAATAACTTTATTAATTTTATTAGCGTTATTAGTTATCTCCTTTGCAGTTACATTATGCTGGGGTACATATAAGGTTTCACCATTAGAGGTTATAAATACTCTTCTTGGAAATGGAACTAAGCTTCAAAATACAGCTATATTAAGTATAAGACTGCCTAGAATGTTAGTAGGAATATCTGTGGCAGTTGCATTATCAACAGCAGGAGCAATACTTCAAACTATAACTAAGAATGATTTAGCAGATACAGGGATAATAGGTATAAATGCAGGAGCATCAGTAGCAGCAATATTATTTATCACTTATCAAACTGCTAATTATTATAGTGAGCTTGGAGGACTTTCAATATTTGTATTACCTATTATGGCAGTAATAGGGGCAGGTATTGCAGCCTTTATGATATATATGTTATCAAGCAGAAAAGGAATAAGACCAAAAAGACTTTTATTAATAGGGATTGGATTAAATGCAGGACTTAATGCTTTTATAACTTTCTTTACTTTTAGAGGTGGAGTTGGAGATTATAATAAGGTATTAGTATGGACATCAGGAAGTCTTTGGGGTTCAGGATGGAGCTATGCAAAAGTAATAATCACAATAGTACTTTTAATGTTTGTAGTAGTTTTACTAAACCATAAAAAATTAGATGTTTTAAATCTTTCAGATGAGATTGGGATATCTTTAGGATTAAACTTAGAAAAAGAAAGAAAGAAGTTTTTAAGCTTTGCAGTTATTTTAGCAGGAGTAGCAACAGCCTTTGCAGGAAATATTGGATTTTTAGGACTTATATCTCCTCATATTGCAAAGAAGTTAGTTGGGCCTTATCATAAGAATTTCGTTGTAATTTCAGCGGTGATAAGCGTTATAATAATTCTTCTTGCTGATGCGGTTTCAAGAAATTTATTTTCTCCAATTGAAATTCCAGTGGGAATAACAGTGTCAATATTTGGAGTACCATATTTTATTTATTTAATGATGAAGGAGAAATAATTATGGAAGCTATTAGTGTAAAGAATTTAACAGTATCTTATGAAAATAATACTATAATTCAAGATATGGATTTATCTATACCAAAAGGAAAGATAAGTATAATAATTGGAGCAAATGGATGCGGAAAATCAACACTCCTAAAAACTATATCAAGAATTAATAAGCCTAAAGCAGGTGATATTTTCATAAATAATAAAAATATAAAAAAGGTTAAGGAAAAGGATATAGCAAAAGAAGTTGCATTTCTTCCTCAAGGACCAGTTTGTCCAAGCGGTCTTACAGTAAGAGAACTTGTAGCCTTTGGAAGATTCCCTCATCAAAAAATGATAGGTGGACTTAATAGCCATGATAAAGAAGTTATTGACTGGGCAATAAAAGAAACTGGACTTAGTGAATTTGCAGATAGAGAAGTTGAAAATTTATCAGGTGGACAGAGACAAAGAGCTTGGATAGCTATGACCCTTGCTCAAGAAACAGAGATTATAATGCTTGATGAACCTACAACTTATTTAGATATGTCTTATCAGCTTGAGGTTTTAGAAGTGCTTCAAAAGCTTAATAAAGAAAAAAAGATTACAGTAGTCATAGTTCTTCATGAGCTTAACAATGCTTGTAGATTTGCAGATAACATAATAGGTCTTAAAAAAGGAAAGACTGTTTGCCAAGGAAGACCTTTAGAAGTTATTAATAAAGAAAACTTGAAAAAGATTTACGGTATAGATGCAAAACTTACAGAAAGTGAAAATAAAGAATACCCAATATGCATAGATTATGAACTTTTTAGGGGGATAAATGAAAAATAAAAACTTTATAATTATAGTACTAGGGCAGATTATATCTCTCTTTGGTAATGCTATTCAAAGATTTAGTATGTCCTTATACTTGTTAGAATTTACAGGAAGTACAGCTGCTTTTTCTAGGATATTAGCTATATCAACTATACCCTATATCTTATGTGCACCTATTGCTGGAAGACTTTCAGACAATGTAAATAGGAAAAAGATAATGGTATACTTAGATTTTTTCTGCTCAGTATTGATTGGAGGATATGCCTTTATATTACTTAGAGGAAGAGATAGCGAACTTATAGTTGGAACAGTTATGTTTATACTATCAATCTGCTATACATTATATGGACCAGCAGTAACTTCTTCAATTCCTCAAATTGTAGAAGAGGAAAAGCTAACTTCAGCAAATGGGATAATAAATCAAGTAAGTTCAATAGTAAATTTTGTAGGCCCTATATTGGCAGGGTTACTTTATGGATTTGTTGGGATAAAGCTTATAGTAATAATAAATGCAGTAAGTTTCTTAGCATCAGCAGTAATGGAATTATTCTTAGATATACCAGATGTAGTTAAAGTTGAAGAAGTAGCTTGCGATAAAGATGATAAAGTAATATCTATGGGTTTTGTAAAAAAATCATTTGTGGATATGAAAAATAGCTTTATTTACTTAAAGAAAGAAAAGAAAATCATATTAGGAATTATAGCTTCTTATGCATTTTGTAATATTTTCTTAGTGCCAATATTATCAATAGTTGCACCATATTTTATAAATATATTATTAGGACTTTCATCACAGGTTTATGGAATAGTAGAAGGACTGTGTGTGTTAGGTATGATACTAGGAGGATTCCTTATAAGTGTTAAGCCAAAAATGTTCTCAATGAAAAAAGTTCATTATACATATTTCCCTATGATAATAGGTGTTATATTAATGGCAACATTAGGAGTAATGAAAATAAATAATTATGCTTTAGCTGGACTTTTTGCATTTGGGGGTATGGCAATAATGCTATCTTTAGCATTATCAAATGTACTTACTTTAACATTTATACAAAAAGAAGTAAGAAGCGATATGCTTGGACGTGTATCAGCCTTTTCAACAGCAGTAGCAACTATAAGTGTTGCGCCAGGGCAATTACTATTTGGACAAGTAATAGATATGGGAATACATATAAGTATAATCTTAGGTATAACAGCTATATTAAACATTGCACTTATGCTGTTTATTAAATGGAATGTAAGAGAGTTAGCATAAATTTCTTAAAAAAACTTTCTTGACATATATTTAAATTTTATGATAATGTTTATAAAGTCGACAGCAGAAATGCGTAGAATTCGGACAGGATTCTACGCATATTTTTTTTTGCCAAAATAAGTTTCAGGTAGCTTTTCTAAAAAAGACTCCAGTTATGTAATTTAGGAGGTTCAAATGAAAAAATCAGAAGAGAGTAAGTTTTTAGGTGAAGAGAAAATTTCAAAATTATTATTAAAATTTTCTGTTCCATGTATTTTATCATTACTTATCAGTTCATTATATAATATCGTAGATCAAATATTTATTGGTAATAGTGAGATGGGGTATTTAGGAAATGCAGCAACAACTATAGTATTCCCAATTACTATTATAGCAGTTGCTTTTGCATGGTGTTTTGGAGATGGTGCAGCAGCTTATTTAAGTATATGTCAGGGAAAGAAGGATACAAAGGATGTTCATAAAAGCATAGGTAATAGTATTACCGCTACATTTGTTATAAGTTTAATTTTTGTAGCCATAGGTTTTATGTTTAAGGATGAAATATTATTTGCTTTTGGTGCATCTAGTGCAAGCATAGGATTAGCTAGAGAATATTTTGTTATAATACTTGCAGCAATTCCTATATATATGCTTATGAATATGATGAATGCAATTATTCGTGCAGATGGAAGCTCTGCATACTCAATGGCGTCTATGCTTGTTGGAGCTATTATAAATATCATTTTAGATCCAATCTTTATTTTTGTGTTTAAATGGGGAATTAAAGGGGCAGCATACGCAACTATTATAGGACAAATAATTTCATTTATAATTTCAGCAAGCTATTTCTTTAAGACAAAAACATTCAAATTAAAGTTAGAAAGCTTTAAAATGAATTTCGGTATATTTAGTAATGTTATCAAATTAGGGGCATCTACTTTTATTACACAAATGTCTATAGTTATAATATCATTAGTATGTAACATCATGCTTGTTAAGTATGGGTCAGTGTCTAAGTATGGTCAAGATATTCCTATTGCAGTTATCGGTATTGCAATGAAAGTATTTACTATAGTTATTAATATTGTTGTTGGTATAGTTCTTGGAGGACAACCTATTCTTGGATACAACTATGGCGCAAAAAAATATAATAGAGTAAAAGAAGCTTATAAGATAATATTCATTTCTACATTAATCGTAGGAATTATAGCTACACTTATTTTTGAACTTTGTCCACAAGTTATAATTGGAATGTTTGGCGCTGAGTCAGAGTTGTATAATGAGTTTGCTAAGATGACTTTCCGTATTTTCCTTTCTTTAGTTACTTTTACTTGTACAATAAAAATGACATCAATTTTCTTCCAAGCAGTTGGCCAACCAGCTAAAGCAGCAATTATTTCATTAACTAGAGATATTGTTTGCTTTGTACCACTTGTAATATTGCTTCCAATTAAAATGGAGATTACAGGGATACTTTGGGCAGCACCTATTGCAGATGGAATAGGAATGATTATTTCTATGACATTTGTTACATTATTCTTAAAGTCGCTAGATAAGAATATTGATAAAAAACAATTAGACTATAAAGAAGTAGTTTAAATAAAGATTATTTATTGAAGCATACTAACTTTATAAGGAGTATGATATATATGAAAGTAAAGATAGTATGTACTAGAGATAATGAAACAAAAATTGTAGACCTACCTATGAATGAGGAAGAATTATTAAAAATTCAAGGTAGTGTACTTGATAGAGATACAGTTGGTTATATAACAGGTGCAGAAATTAAATACTATGATGAAAATATAAATGAAATAGATAATGTATTTCTATTTAATAGACAACTTAAAAATATTTTAAAATAAAAGATGCTATAGGGTAACTAAGATTATGAATGTTACTCTATAGCATTTTAAATTTTATTTACTTTTCAAATGGGCTTTCATTAAATCTTATATAATAATCTTGAGTGTATTCGCATACAGGACATTTAGCAGGTGCACTTTCACCTTCATAAATATATCCGCAATTTGTACACATCCATTGAAGCTTATTAGTTGCTTTAAATAAGGAACCATTTTCAAGCATAGTAGCATAATTATTAAATCTTTCTGAATGAACTTTTTCAACTGATGCAATATTATTAAATAAAGTATATATATCCATGAAACCTTCCTCTTTTGCTGTTCCTGCAAAAGATTTATAGATTTCATCATGTTCAGCAGATTCATGTTTTGCTGCTGATTTTAATAATGTTAAAGTACTGCTTTCAACTTCAGCTGGATATGTAGCTGTTATTTCTATTTCTTGACCAGAAAGCTCTTTAAGCTTTTTCATAAACTGCCAAGCATGAGCTTTTTCTTGATTTGCAGTATAGATAAATAAGTCATGTAAAATTTGATAACCTTCTTTTTTAGCAGCATCTGCAGCAAAAGTATATCTGTTTCTTGCTTGACTCTCACCAGCAAAAGCTCTCATTAAATTTTCTTTAGTCCTACTATTTTTAAAATCTACCATTTAGACGACCTTCCTTTCAATAGTATGAAATCCACTTTAGTATTAAAATTAATTCGTAATAAATATATTTTATACAGAATATATAGATTTATACTAAATTTTACTAAATGAGATGACATTAAAAATGTTGAAATTTAATAAAAATATGGTAATGTAAAATTAAGGGGATTTATATTAAATTATAGCTAATTTTAATATAAGTGAGAGAGGTGATTAATATGACATATTATTGTCCAGATTGTGGTAAGGTTATAGAATGTATAAGAGGCTGTGGTTCAACTGGATACTTTTGCAATGAGTGTAAAAAGTTAATATCTAGTAAGGCTGTATTAACAGAACCAAAAACTGAAGTTAAAGAAGAAAAATAATTAATATCTATTAATCTAAATTAAATAGTAAATATTTAATTTAAGAAAATAATAAGGATTAATTTTAAAGGGTGCAAAAGCAACTTTGGGGGGATAAATAATGATTAATTTAAATGTATTAAAAGAATTATCTGATGCATTTGGACCATCAGGCTTTGAAGATGATGTTGTAGAGGTTATAAAAAAGCATTGTAAAGATATGATAGTAGAAAATGATGCTATGAATAATGTTTTTGCTAAGTTAAAAAATAATAGTGGCAAAAAGATAACAGTAATGTTAGATGCCCATACTGATGAAGTTGGATTTATGGTACAAGCTATAAATGATAATGGGTTATTAAGTATAGTAAAGCTTGGGGGATGGCATAACACTACTATTCCTGCACATACTGTTTATATAAAAAATAGAGATGGTGAATTAATAAGGGGTATTACAACTTCTAAGCCATCACATTTTATGACTGCAGCTGAAAAATCTAGCAATGCATTAGAAATTGAGGATATATTTATTGATGTTGGGGCAAGTAGTAAGGAAGAAGTTATAGATATATTTAAAATTAAGGTTGGAGACCCAGTAGCACCAAATGTAGAATTTGATTTTAATGAAAAAACTGGTGTATGTTTTGGAAAGGCTTTTGATAATAGGGTAGGGTGTTTCTGTATTATTCAAACATTAAAGGCTTTAGCAGATATTATAGATTTAGAAGTAGATGTAGTAGGTGCTTTTGCAGCACAAGAAGAGGTTGGTATTCGTGGGGCTCAAATAACAACTAAGGTAGTTAATCCTGATTTAGCAATTGTTTTTGAAGGCTCACCAGCAGATGATTTATATTATTCAAAAAATATATCTCAAGGAGCATTAAAAAAAGGTACTCAAATTAGAAATTTAGATCAAGGATATATAGCAAATCCTTTATTTATAAGATATGCAGAAGATATTGCAGATAAAAATTCTATAAAATATCAAAATGCAGTTAGACGTGGTGGCTCAACAGATGCAGCTAAGATAAGTTTAGGAAATAAGGCAGTTCCTTGTTTAGTTTTAGGAATTCCATCAAGATATGTTCATAGTCATTATAATTACTGCGCAAAGGAAGATATTGAAGCATCTGTATCTTTAGCTGTAGAAGTTATTAAGAATTTAAATGAAGAGTCAATTAACAAGATTATGAGAAAGTAACTAATATAAAAGCTATACTTATTAATTTAAGTATAGCTTCTAATTTTATTTGATTTATAAATATTAAACATAAAAAGTTAATTGTTAATGTTTCAATATTTAATTATTTGAATTTTTGTGGAAATTGCTTAATTATACCATCAACAAGTATATCAGCGAACATAATCATGTGATCTTCACCTTTATCAAATGCAATAATATCTGAGCTCCAATCCCCATTTAATCTAGTTACAGCTTGAGCTGTAACAAACTCTAGATGCTTATGTAGCATATCTTTTAGAGTTTGATTTGAGTAGTTAGGGTTAGCAGAACTTAAAAAGTCAGCTATTTGATCAGCATTTTCATACCATAATTTATTATATTTTTCTAAATCATCTTTCTTTCCGTTTTTAGCTGCATCAACAACTTGACCTGCAAGTTCTATATGTTCTCTCAATAAAGTGGCAAGTTTATCTCCGGCTTCTTCACCATAATATGGTTTAATTGATGAACCGATATCATCTTGATTTTTAAGAAGTCTTTCTAATACAGGACCTTTATCCTCAAGTGAGTCTAAGTCACTTACAATAAAGCTTCTAGTCCATAAAACATAGTCTATCCAAAGTTTCCTTTCTGCCATTCTTAACTCACATGTAGCTTTATTATAGGGTATATCTTTAGATTCTCTATCTTCTAAAGCTTGAACTTTAGTTGGTGATAAGATTAAAGATAATAAAAATAGTGAAAATAATGTGTTTATTAATAATTTTTTCATTAATATATACTCCTTTAATAATTAGATTTCAATTTTAGTTTTTTTAAAGTTGAATAGAAGTATACATAATTAATATATATTTTTTATTTAATTAGAGCTTATATATAATGAGGGGTGCAAATAATATAAAATAGGATACTATTTTAATTTAGCATCTAATTCATTTGATATTGCTAAGTTATAAATATAAGCATTATTTACTTCATTTATAAAGTCAATTTTCTTTTCCTCTGTAAGATTAATATCAGCTAACATTTTGTGATATTTCATAACATATCCTCTTAAATCAGTAATTTCAGGGAATCGATAGTAGTTTAATCCTTCAGCAGATATATTATAGCTTGTACTTAATAGAGATAAGAATGTTCTACCACCAAATAAGTCAGCTAAAAATCTTGTATAAGCATAAGCTACAACAAGCTCAGGGCTTTTTTCTGATAACTCTTCAATTTTAGCAACACAAGCTTCAGTAGAAGCAAGAAGTTTCATTGAATCTAGCTTATCACCTAAAAGGAATTCTAAATCCTTTCTCATAAGTTCAGAACGATATAATTCTTTAGTAACAAAAGGTTTAACTATTTCATTATTTTCATTTTTATCTAAAGCTACTTCAATTGCTCTATACATTCTTTCTAAGTTAAAGATATATTCAGCATATCCTTCAACAGAAGCAGTTCCATCCATTAATTTTTTTATATATCCTGTATTTTCTGCTGCACTATGTAATAGTGAAGTCTTTTCTTTAATATCCATCATAAATTTCATTTCTATCACCTCGAGTATATTATATTATTATTTAATTGATAATATATATCATTAGATAATAATTATCAATATCATAACTGATGAAAAAGATTAATTCTGATTAAAATAGTCTGATATACTCGTGATTTCTCTTAAATTCTTAGTATTTTCTATTGGGTTACATAACTTAACAATTAGTATAAGTTTTAAGCGTGAATACTGAGTAAAAAATTATATTTAGAATAATTTAAATATTAGGTAAAATATATACATAATATCTAGAGTGAAATATATACTTATGTGTGAAGATAGGAGTTAAAAATGATAAAACCTGAGGTAATTAAATATTTTAGTGAAAAAGAAATGAGAATATATGATTATATAAATAAAAATAGCGATAAATTTCCTTATATGACAATAAGAGAAATAGCTGATGAAGTATCAGTATCAACAACGACTATATTAAATTTTATCAAGAAGATAGGATATCCTAATTATAGTAGTTTTAAATATGCATATAAGGTAAAGGAAAAGAAAGAAAAAAGTAAAGAGAATAAGTATGATTTTAAGGAAGTCATAAAATGTTTAGATAAATTTGATTCAACATTTTATAAAGATAAATTTGAATGCGCCATTAATATTTTAAGAAATAGTGATAATGTTATATTCATAGGGATAGGGAATTCAGGTATTATAGCTCAATATGGAGCAAGGTTATTTTCAAGTATTGGGAAGTTTTCGTTAGCTATAAATGACCCATATCTAAGAGTTGGTTATTTAGGTGCAAGGTCTACTATAATAGTTTTATCAGTATCTGGAGAAACACCAGAAATTATTAGGGAAGTCAAGGAGTTTAAAAAGCTAGGATGTAAGATTATTGTAATAGCTACAACTGAGAATTGTACCCTTTCTAGAATGTCTGATGTTACAATCCCGTATTATATTGAGTCTGTTTATAATGAGTTTATAGATATAACTACCCAAATGCCTGCTATAGGAATAATTGAAAATTTAAGTAGAATATTAAGTAATTAAGACATAGCTAAATAAAAAACGCTATGTTTTTTATTTTTGACAAAAAAACATAAGATGATTACTTTTTATAGAACTCCCAAAGTTATTCAAATTTTATTCACAATTGATATAATTATTTTTGAAATCGATTCAAGTTATAATTAATAATTAATTAATTTTGGTTGGCCAAATATATTTTAAAATCTTTATCAAAGAAAGGATTGAAATAAAATATGATGGAAAAATTCCAAGCATTTATGGAAAAGTATTTCGTTCCATTAGCAACAAAGCTTAATGGACAAAGACACGTTGCTGCTGTACGTGATGCATTTACATTATCATTCCCACTTACAATGGGAGGTTCATTAGTTATATTAATTAACTACGTTTTATTATCACCAGATGGATTCGTTGCAAGTATACTTCACTTAGATAAGTTAATTCCCAATTTAGCAGATTATCAAGCAATATTTACTCCTATTATAAATGGTACTACTAGTATCCTTGCAATTATTATAACGTTTCTTACAGCTTATGAATTAGCTGGAAACATGGGTGGAGATAAGTTATTATCAGGTATAACATCTCTTTCATGTTACTTTATAATGTATCCAACTGCTCAAGAATTTGTAAATGGTGGTTCAGGTTTAAGCACTACTTACTTTGGAGCACAAGGATTATTCGTTTCTTTATTAGTAGGTTTAGTTGTAGGAGAACTTATAACTAGATTAAGTAAAAATAAAAGATTACGTATTGCGATGCCAGAAATGGTTCCACCAGCTGTATCAAAATCATTTAACTTATTAATACCTATAATAATGGTTTTAGGTTTAGCAGGTTTAGCTAACTTCATATTCTTAAAGGTTACACCAGATGGTATACAAGCACTAGTTTATAATGTAATACAAGCACCATTACAATCTTTAGGAAGCTCAATGGGAACAATCTTAACCTTTGTAGTAGTTCAACAATTATTATGGGTTTTAGGTATCCATGGACCAAATACTTTAAGTGCATTAAGATCAATTATATTCGCAGAACAAGGTCTTATTAATTTAGAATATACAGTAGCAGCTGGGACTGCATGGGGAGCTCCTTATCCAGTAAACTGGGGATCAATAAATGATGCATTTGGTAATATTGGAGGATCTGGTGCAACACTAGGATTAATTTTAGCAATATTCCTTGTAGGTAGAAAAAATAAAGCACAATATGAAATTAGTAAGATGGCACTTGCTCCAGGGTTATTTAATATAAATGAACCAATTATATTTGGATTACCAATAGTTATGAATCCAATTTACGTAATACCATTTATATTAGCACCAGTTGTATGTAATATTATTGGATATTTATGTGTAGCAGTATTTGAAATTATACCACCTGTAGCATATAGTGTTGCATGGACAACACCTGGATTCTTAATACCTTTCTTAGGGTCAGGAGCTAATAACTTCTTATCATTATTAATAGGTATTTTATGTTTAGGGGTAAGTACACTTATTTATATGCCATTCGTAATGGTTAGTGCAAAAGCTGCACAAAAAGATGATGACCTAGAAGTGGAGGAAGTAGTTTAATGGATAAAAATTTCTTATGGGGTGGAGCTGTTGCTGCACACCAACTAGAAGGCGGATATAATGCTGGTGGTAAAGGATTATCTATAGCAGACGTAATGACAGTTGGAGGCAATGGTATTCATAGAAGAATTACAGATGGAGTCGTAGAAGGAGAAATATACCCTAACCATGAAGCAATTGATTTTTATCATCATTATAAAGAAGATGTTGCACTATTTGCAGAAATGGGATTCAAGTGCTTTAGAACTTCAATTTCATGGGCAAGAATATTCCCTAATGGAGATGAATTAGAACCAAATGAAGAAGGGTTAAAATTCTATGATGATTTATTTGATGAATTATTAAAAAATGGAATAAAACCAGTTATTACATTATCTCATTTTGAGATGCCATATAATCTTGTAAAGCAATATGGCGGATTTAGAAATCGTAAATGTATTGATTTCTTTGTTAGATTTGCAAAAGTATGTTTTGAAAGATATAAAGATAAAGTTGAATATTGGATGACATTCAATGAAATAAATAATCAAACTGCAGTTGAAAATGAATTTGGTATATATACTTGTTCTGGAGTTAGATTTAAGGAAGATGATAATCGTGAAGAGCTTATGTATCAAGTTGTTCATCATGAGTTTATAGCAAGTGCTTTAGCAGTTGCTGAAGGTAAAAAGATAAATCCTAACTTTAAAATTGGATGTATGCTAGCATGTGTACCTGTATATCCTTATTCTTGTAATCCAGATGATGTTATGCAAGCAGTAGAGCAAATGCATCAAAGATATATGTTCACAGATGTAATGGTAAGAGGTTACTATCCATCATATACTAAAAAGTTCTGGGAAAAGAATAACTTAAATATTGTTATGGAACCAGGTGATGATGAAATATTAAGAAATGGATGTGTAGATTACATCGGATTCTCATATTATATGTCAGCAACGACTAAAACTGGTGAAGATACAATAATGGCTGGGGTTAAAGGAGCTGTTCAAAATCCTTACATTAAGTCAAGCGATTGGGGTTGGCCAATTGATCCAGTAGGATTAAGATACTCTTTAAATGTTCTTTATGAAAGATATCAAGTACCTCTATTTATAGTTGAAAATGGATTTGGTGCTTATGATAAATTAAGTGAAGATGGAAAATATCATGATGATTATCGTGTAGAATACTTAAGAAAGCATATTGAGCAATTAAAGAAAGCGGTAGATGAAGATGGCGTTGATGTTATTGGATATACTGTTTGGGGATGTATAGATGTTGTTTCTTATGGTACTGGTGAGATGGAAAAACGTTATGGGTTCATTCATGTAGATAAAAACAATAAAGGTGAAGGTACTTTAAGAAGATCTAAAAAGGAATCATTTAATTGGTATAAAAATGTTATAGCTTCAAATGGTGAAGAGCTATAGTATTTAGATAGAAAAGTTGACAAAGGAGTTACCATGAAAGAATTAATATTAAAATTAAAATTTGATAAGCCAAATAATGTAGGATTTTTCAGAAGATTTATATCATATATGATAGATTGGTATATTGGTGGAATACTAACTTCATTACCAATTATTTTAACTTATACAGCTATGAATAATGGCAATATAGGGATTATAGAGCAAAACATAAATATATTTGAATATCCTTTAAATATAATAATTGGACTTGCATCATTCATGGTAGCTGCACTTTACTATGTATATGTACCTATGTTTATAAATAATGGACAAACATTAGGAAAGAAAATAATGAAGTTAAGAATAGTAAATAATGATTATACTCAAGCTTCAAAAAAGCAATTATTTATTAGACAATTTGTTATTATTCTTTTATTAGAAGGAAGTCTTTATACTTCAAGTAATATGTTACATCAAGTAATTAATGAAGTTACTGGAGCAAATATTGTAAGTATATATAATACTATAGGTATAGTTATAACAGTCTTTTCAGCACTACTAGTTATAATGTTTAAGTCAAGAAGAGCTTTGCACGACATTATAATAAATACTAGAGTTGTAACTGAAAATTCACCAGAATTGAGCATAGCATAAAAATTTAAAAATACAAAATATATAAATCAGGGGTTAAGTTTAACGTCTGATTTATATTCTTTTCAGGGTCTTTAAATTAATAATAAAGTAAAAATTATATGTAAATATTGATTATTGAATAGATTGTTTTGTCTAATTTTATAATAGGAAACATAAATATAATAATGAAAATATAATTGGGAGAGGATTAGGGTATGAAGTATTTAGTATTTGATGTTGGAGGTAGTGCTATAAAGTATTCTCTAATGAATGACGAATTAAAAATGTTAGAAAAAGGAAGTGAAAAAACTCCATTAGATTCATTAGAAAATTTTAAGCAAGTCATAAAGGGAATTTATGAAAAATATAAGGGACAGATTGATGGGATAGCAATGTCTTTACCTGGATTAATAAATAGAAAAACTAATAGGATGCAAATTCCTGGTGCACTAGAATATAACTTTGGTGTAGATATATTAAGTGAGCTAAAATCTGTAACTACAGATAGGTTTACAATAGAAAATGATGCAAAATGTGCTGCATTATGTGAAGTAACTTACGGAAGCTTAAAAGGGACAAGTGTAGGTGCTGTATGTATCATTGGTACTGGAATCGGTGGTGGAGTTACCATTGGGGATAATGTTTTAACTGGAAGTAATGGGTTTGCTGGAGAGTTCAGCTATTTTTCAACTAATTGGAGAGATTATGAAGGGTTTAATAGTAAATGGGCGGTTGAAAATAGTGCATTTACATTAGTCTCTATGATTGCGCAAGCGAAAGGGTTAAAGGCTGAAGAGTTAGATGGAATTAAGGCATTTGAATTCTGTAATAATGGTGATAAAGCTGCTTTAAAAGCTCTAAGTGATTATTGTGATATAGTAGCAATGGGACTATGGAATATCCAAGCTACTGTAGATCCAGAAAAAATTGCTATCGGTGGTGGAATAAGTAGACAGCCAATTCTTATGGAGTATATAAATAAATCATTAGAAAAGGTTTATTCAAAAATGCCTATTCCAATTCCTAGAGTACAAATAGTAAATTGTAAATTCTTTAATGATTCTAACTTAATTGGAGCTTTAGCAAACTATAAAAAAGTATATAAATAATATAAATAGCTATATGAAGATTTTTATCAATCTTTGTATAGCTATTTATTTTATTAATCAACTACAGGAAAATACTTCATTTAAAATAATATATTATGTATTTTAATTATAATTTGGTAAAATGAGTATGTTAAATTAGAGCGTATTTTACATAAGTATAAATTTAAGTATGTAGGGGATGAAATAAGTATGAATCTTTTGGAAAAGGTAAAGTCACTTAATGAATTAGAATATTCTATTTATGTACATTTAAATAAGGATAAGAATAAAGTTAAAGATTTAAGGTTAAAAGAGGTAGCAGATGAATTGCATGTATCAGCTTCAATGATTACAAGAGTATGTAAAAAGTTAGGCTTTGATGGATTTAGTGAATATAAACTACATTTAAGATACAATGAAGAAAATAATAGAAAAGTAAAAGATGAAAAGTTAAATTACCTATTAGATTATTTTCAGAGGTCGACTACTGAAAATTCAATATTAGAGATAAAGAAGGTTGCAAATGCTATAGTAAACAGTAACGAAGTATTATTTTTAGGATTAGGCTTATCTTCAGCAATAGCTAAATATGGAGCATTATTATTAAATCGTAAGGGCTTTAGAACAGCATTTGTTGATGATATGAGCTGGCGTGTAGAAAATATTTACGATTCAAAAACATTAGCAATTATTTTGACTGTATCAGGTGAAACTGAAGAAGTTAATAAGGCTATATTGAATTTAAAGACTAGAGATATAAAGATTGTAGTTATTAGCAATAGCGAGATGTCTACAGCTGCAAGTTTAGCAGATTATAGTATAGGGTATTACGTACCAAATAGTAGAGATAAATACTTTCATAATTCAGCAACTCAAGTTCCAGTAATACATATTATCGAAAGTATAAGTGATGAAGTTCAAAATTTAATAAAGTTATAATTGCACTATCAATAGATAAAATATGCAGTTAATTAAAAAAACTAACCTCTTACATCTAATAATTAACCACTTACCTAATTCCAGTTTACAGGAAATTTTAAGGAGAATATAATTAATAGTGTGGAGAGTGAAGAGATGAGAATACGAATTGAAGTTGATGATAGAATTGAAGAAAATGAAATTATCGTCAGATGTAGTGAATTAAATGATGAGGTTAAGAATATACAGAAGTTATTAGCTGAAATATTATCACAAAGTAAGCAAATAATCTTTTATAAGGGAAATACAGAATATTATATTTCTTTAGATGAAATTTTATTTTTTGAAACTGAAGAAAGTAGTATAAGTGCACATACCATTAATGATGTGTATTCAGTAAAGTATAAACTTTATGAATTGGAAGAGATTTTACCAAATAATTTTTTAAGAGTTTCTAAATCAACAATTCTAAATACTAATCATATTTACTCAATAACAAGAAATATAACATCTGCAAGTATAGTGGAATTTCAAAACACACATAAAAAAGTATTCGTATCAAGACATTATTATAAAGTATTACAATTTAAATTATTAGAAAAGAGGAGATAGGATGAAGAGCGATAGAATATTCTGGGGGGTATTTCTTTTACTTGGAGCAGTATTTTTGCTTGTAAGCAAATTAGGATATTTTTCAGATATAAATATTTTTAGTTTACTATTTACAATTTTATTGGTAGCAATAATTATAAAGAGTATTATAAAGCTTAGTTTTCCAGGTATATTATTTCCATTAGCTTTTATAGGAATAATATATGATGACAAGCTTGGAATTACGGCTATTACTCCATGGACAATTTTATTTGTAGCTTTACTTGGAAGTATAGGATTATCATTAATTTTTAATAAAAGACCTAAATGGGATAAAGCTAATTATAAATGGGATGGAAACGCAACAGAGACTATTGATATAGAAGATGAAGGACATATAAAGTTAGAAACATCATTTGGGAGTAGTATAAAGTATATAAATACAGATAAATTTGAATATGCTAATCTTAAGTGTTCCTTTGGAAGTATGAATGTATATTTTGATAATGCTATAATGGAAAAAGAAAATGCAGTGGTTAAGATTGATGTATCTTTTGCTGGAATGCAACTATATATACCAAGAGGATGGAATGTTATAAATAACACAAGTGCTTCTTTTGGAGCTGTTGAAGAGAAAAATAGAATAGATGCAGTCAAAACTAATACATTAACTTTAATAGGTGGTATAAGTTTTGCAGGAGTAGAAATTTTCTATATTTAATTTATTAAAGTCGACAATATTTATTGTCGTTTTTCTTTTTTAATATTTTTAATTTTAAATATACGTAATAGATTATTAAGTAAAAGGATAAACGTTAGATATAAATTAGAGTAATATTAGATGCAATTAATTAATAAAATATTTTAGAAATCGAAAATATGATAAATACCATATTTAATATTTGAAAGAAGGATTATATGATGGATGATTTATTATTTAATGTTTACGAAAGAGCTGAAAAAGGAAACAAAGTAAGAAAAAGAGGAGAAATTCCATGTGTTATTTATGGAGATGAGACACATAAAGCTATATCTGCAAAGATGACAAAAAAAGAGATGTATAGATTATTAGGTTATCCTAAAAATTCAATAATATCTCTAAATTTAAATGGAGATATAAAAACATGTATAGTTAAAGAAACTCAAAAAGATATATATGGGAAAGTTGCTCATATAGATTTTCAAACAATAAGAAAAGGGGAAGTAGTAAAATTAGGTATACCAATTACTTTTGTAGGACAAGATGCATTAGCAGCTAAGAGTTTATTGCTAGAGACTTTTGTATCAGAAGTAGAATTACAAGGGGAACCAAATAAATTTCCACCACATATAGAGGTAAATGTATCTAATCTACAAGCAGGTAATAGAATTTATATTAGAGATTTACCAATTCCTAAAGATGTAGTAGTAGAAGAAAATGAAGACTTAGAAATAGCTAAAATTGATAGTATTATTTATGAGAGTGATTCAGATGACAATAATACTACTACAGTAGAATAAAATAAGTTAGAGCTATTGAATTTATATTTGATAGCTCTAACTTATTTTTTACAATTATTTTATAGCTTTTTTAAATTCTTTATACCCTATTAAAACAACCCAAACATATGCTAATGTTTTTGGTACCATAAGCATTCCAACAAAGAAGTTTTCAGAAGCCCAAAGAACAACTGGTGCATAGAAGGCAAATGATAAGAACACAGCTATACCAAGGTTTTTATAATCTCTATCATTATTTTTAGCTCCATAGCTATATAAAAGATAAATCATAATAATTCCCATAATTGCAAATGGAATATTTCTATATATACCCCAGCTTAAAGGTGGATTATTTATAAACCATTCATTTTGAGGGAATAAGCAAAGTATTATTCTTATAGCAGATAATGTATACATTGTTATATCTAATAATTTTGAATTTTTAACATCAAATCTTATTTTCCAAATCTTATAAAGTATTAAATAAAATATTGTCATAGTAATTGATGTAACTAGTTTTCCGAAACCTAAAGCAGGTGCATTGTTTTCTAACCCTGTAGTTAGTAAAGCATAAATTCTTGGTATAAGGTGGAATGAATCACCTAATCCTAATATTAATGACATAAAACCGAACATTTTAAAGTATTGATTATCTTTTGATTTTCTTATCATTATTATTCCTAAAGAGATAACGGTAGTTAAATAAACTACATGAAAAATTGGTTCCATAATTGCTTGCATAATTTTATTCTCCTTAATTAGTCCTTTTATTTTGAGTGTCAGTTAAGTACCGGCGTCTGATATTAGTTTATTATAGACATATTTATTTAATATAAACTGTATCTTAAATCCATCTTAAATAAATTGGTTTTACGAGAAGAGAAAAGTTTATATGATATAATCTAGAAAATAAAAGGAGTGATATTGATGAATAATATTTTTGAGAAGTTTAAAGTTTTAATAATAGATGATGAAGAAGATATTACTGATATTTTAGATACAGTATTAAAACGTGAGGGATTTAGCAATATTTACATAGCTAATAATGGAACAGATGGAATAGAGTTATTTAAAAAAGTTAATCCAGATATAGTATTGCTAGATATTATGTTACCAGACATAAGTGGATACGATGTTTTTAATGAACTTAGAAAAGATAGTCAGATTCCAATATTATTTATATCAGCAAAGACGGAAGAGGTGGATAGACTTTTAGGCTTCGCTATAGGTGCAGATGATTATATAACTAAACCTTTTAGCGCAAAAGAGGTAGCTTTTAGATTAAAAGCTAGATTAAAAACTTTTGATAATGTAGTTACAAATAAAAATATTAAAGAAAATAAGATAATTAAATTTGGTGATATAGAAATAAATGAGGAAACTGGAGAAGTATATAAAAGTGGAAAGCTTCTCGAGCTTACAGCAAAGGAATTAAAATTGTTAATTTATCTTGTGAATCATCCAAATAGAATTTTAAGCAAAGAAACCATATGCAATGAGGTATGGGGTGAAGATTTCTTTGGATACGATAATACAATTACAGTTCATATAAGAAGACTTAGAAAAAAGATAGAAGATAACCCATCTAAACCTAAATATTTAATAACTGTAATTGGCTTAGGATATAAGCTAGTTATGAAAGGTGAATAATATATGAGAGGAAAGCTTATAATTCATTACTCTGTGTACATCATTTTAGCTTGTGTATTTATAGCCTTTGTAAATATTACTTTTATGGGAATTAATATTTATAAAAAAGGTGGATTATATAATTATCATCCTGAGGAGATGATTTCAGCTTTTAAGGATTATATAGTTTATTCGGAAGATGGAAATATAGAGGTTTCAAATGATGGAATAAATAAATTGATAGAAGAGAACTCAGGAATTCAGATTTTAGACAAAAATAATAGAGAGGTATTTAGTTATAATAAACCTGAAATAGCTCATAGTAATTATTCAAATGTACAACTATTAGAAACATATAATAATGAGGATGTTACTTTGTTTTTAGATGAGAAAGAACTAGAAGGAGAAAGATATACTTACTTATTATTTTTAGATCCTTCTAGGGTTAAGCGAATAACTTATTCTTATGATGTTAAGTTGGTAGACGAAGCTCATATGTTTCCTATATTAATTTTATTAAATGTATTTTTAATCTTGGGAATAAGCTTTTTATACACCTTAAGAATAACAAAGCCTATAAATAGAATAGTAAATAAAATATCGAAGCTATCTAAAGGTGGATATAAAATAGATACACCACAGAAGGGAATATATTATGATGTTGAAAAGTGTTTAAGTCAGCTAGCAGGAATATTAACCTTTAATGAAAAGGAAAGAGAAAAACTTGATGAAATGAGAGAGGAATGGATTTCTAACATTTCTCATGATATAAAAACCCCTCTTACATCAATTATAGGAAATGCTGAAATAATGGCAGACACAGAATATGAAATAGATGATAGAATAAGAGAGAAATGTTGTACGACAATAATAAATAAAAGTCAGTATATTAAAACATTGATAGAAGATTTGAATTTATCAACTAGGTTAAAAAATAATACTATAGTTTTAAATAAGAGTAAAATAAATATTGTATCTTTAGTAAGACATGTATTAATTGATATTATAAATGATGAAAAATATAACGATAGTAATATAGGGTTTAATTATTCTGATGAAGAGATAATGCTGGAATTAGATGAAGGATTAATAAAGAGAGTATTTATAAATCTTATAACTAATGCTTTTATTCATAATAGCAATGATGTAAAGGTAAAGATAGATATTCAAAAGCTAGATAGTGGTAATGTTTATATATCCATAGAAGATAATGGTAAAGGTGTATCTGAAGATGAATTAAATAATATTTTTAAAAGATATTATAGAGGAACAAATACAAGTAAAAAGATAGAAGGTTCAGGTTTAGGAATGGCTATTGCTCATGATATAATTAAAGCTCATGGTGCAGAAATTAAGGCTATAGGAAAATTAGGAGAAGGACTCAAAATAGAGATATTATTTTAGAAAGAAGTAAATAATTTTAAGGTATAACCATTAAAGATGAATATCTGATAATTGCTTTTTATATAACTATAATATATAATGTAGAAAAGAAAATTTTGGAGGAATATTATGAATACACTTAGTGTTATTAAAACAAATTTAATACATCATCATTACTAGAGACTTGGTCTGTTTAATAAACGGATACAAGTCTATCGCTGTTAGGCTTGTATCTCTGGTAATGATAAATTAAGTGTAATCATAATTTATTGTAAGCCATGTAGGATATATGCCTGCATGGCTTTTTGTTATATAAAAATAAATTATTTTAGGAGTGAATAAAATGAAAAAGAATATAATTAAACCAAGCATATTACAAGGATTTATGGAGTTATTACCAAGGGAACAAGAAATTTTTAATGATATAGTAAGTAAAATATCAAAGGTATATGAGATGAATGGATGCCTAGCTATAGATACACCAATAATTGAGAAGGCTGACGTGCTTCTTGCCAAATCAGGTGGAGAGACAGAAAAGCAAGTTTATAGTTTTCAAAAGGGAAAAAACAATTTAGCTTTAAGATTTGATTTGACTGTCCCATTTGCTAGATATGTAGCTCAATATTATAATGATTTGGTTTTTCCTTTTAAAAGATATCAAATAGGAAAGGTTTATAGAGGTGAAAGAAATCAAAAAGGTAGATATAGGGAATTCTATCAATGTGATATTGATGTTATTGGGAAAGAAAAATTAAGTATAAATAATGATGCATGGGTTATAAACTTAGCAGATAAAGCCTTTAAGGAAATAGGTTTATCTAATTATAGATTTCAAATAAGTAATAGAAAAGTATTAAAGGGAATATTAACTGAATTAGAAATAGATAATCAAGCTGATGTAATGATATTAATCGATAAAATAGACAAGATAGGTGAAGAGGTATTTATTAGTGAACTTAAAAATCTTATAGGAATTGATAAAAGTGAGTATTTAAATAAAATATTAAAACTTGATGGATCAAATGATGAAAAATTAGAAGAACTTTCAAAGCTTGATATAAAAAATGAATATTACAATGAGGGAGTTGAAGAATTAAAAAAGGTTAAATCACTATTGGAAATATTAGGAGTAGATAAAGAAAATTTTGAAATAAATTTAAAGATTATAAGAGGATTAGATTATTATACAGGAACTGTATTTGAAACAATATTATTAGGGGATGAAAGATATGGATCTATATGTTCAGGGGGAAGGTATGATAATTTAGCAGAAAATTATACAGCAAATATATTGCCAGGAGTAGGGATATCGATAGGGCTAACTAGATTATTTTTTGTATTAAAGGAAATTGGATTTATAGATAAATATAAAATTGAAAATAAATTAGAGTATTTAATAATTCCAATAGGAGATACGATGGAGTATTGCGGAAAAGTATTACAGTATCTACAATCAAAAGGTTATGGCGTAAGTATATATTTCGAAGATGATTCATTAAAGAAAAAGATGAATTATGCTAATAAAATTGGTGTTGAAAATGTAATATTAATTGGAGAAGAAGAAATAGCAAATAATAAAGTAAAAGTAAGGAATATGAAAAGTGGGGATGATATTATAATTAATTATAATTTATTAATATCAGATTAAATTTTAAAGTATAAATAAAAAGTAAGATAATAGATATATAGATGTTTTTAATAGGGGGATTGGGCTATGAGTAATTATGTGGAGGTACAAGGAAAAAAATATATATATGAAAAAGACTACAAAGAAAATGAGCGTTTAAGAAAAAGCTTTAATGAATTAGCTAATAGGACATTTGGTATTGATTTTGAACAATGGTATCAAGAAGGTTATTGGGGAGATTCTTATATAACATATTCATTAATAGATAATGGTGAAGTAGTATCAAATGTATCCGTAAGCATTATGGAGTTTGATTTTAAAGGAGAAAAGAAAATCTATATACAAATTGGTACTGTTATGACAGATGAAAGATATAGAAATAAAGGACTTGCTAGATATTTAATGGAGACTGTGATTGAAGAATGGAAGGATAAATGTGATTTAATTTATCTATTTGCTAATGATAGCGCTATTAATTTTTATCCTAAGTTTAATTTTATAGAAGCTTATGAGTATGAATACTCAATAGGTTGCTTCACTATAGACGAAGAAAGCCGTGTTAGAAAGATAAATATGGAAGATAGTAATGATAAGGAGATATTTAAAAACATAATTGAAAATACAGTATTATTTTCACAGTTTGCAGTTCTGAATAATAAGAATTTAGTTATGTTTTACTGTAATTCTTTTATGAAAGAAAATATTTATTATGTAGAGGATTATGATGCCATAGTAATTGCAGAAAAAAGTGATGAGATAATATATATATTAGAGGTGTTTGGAACTAAAAATATTGATTTGGAGAGCATAATTAATAAGATTGTAAATAAGAATACGAAGAAAGTAGTATTAGGTTTTACACCATTTAATACTGTGTTATATGATGAAAAGATATTAAAAGAAGAAGATACTACATTATTTGTAATGAAAGATAAAGATAATCCTTTAGAATTTAACAATATTATGTTCCCAGTATTATCACATGCTTAATTAAAAAATGACAAATAGTAGATTTATTATGATAATATTTTATAATAGACCTACTATTTTTTTATACATAAATGTTAGCAAGTATTAAAAAGTGCAATAGTATTTTATAAGTGATTTTAAAAGTAATGTTTGAAATTAATTAATTTTCAGTTAACATATATAGGTAGTAAGAAAATGGGAAGTATAAATAATAAAGATAAGATATTGAGGAAATATTTATGAGAAAAGGAATAATTGAAAATTTTATATTATTACTCAGATATAATTTAGGAACCTTAATATTATTTGAATTGTTCCATAAAGGTATTGCATTAATTTTGGTACTACCTATTATAAAATATATATTTGAAAGTGCAATGCACAATTCAGGAATGATTTATCTAAGTACAGATAATGTATTTAAGATATTAACAAATCCTATTTCAATATTTTTATTAATCTTGTTGTTACTTATTTTTGGGTTTTATGTCTTTTTTGAATTTACAGCTACAATTATTTGTTTTGATAAATCTATAAGATATGAAAAGATAGGGATATTTAAACTTATTAAACTAGGATTACAAAAATCAGTAAGAATATTAAACATTAAAAATTACTTATTAATGATATTTATTTTATTAATAATTCCATTAACAAATTTAACATTAACATCAGGATTTATTGGAGAGTTGAAGTTACCAGAGTATATACTAGATTTTATAAAGTCTAATAAATTTTTAAATATAGTATATATGGGATTGATGATTATTTTATATATGATTGTTATTCGATGGATTTTTAGTATACATGAAATAACTTTAAATAGAAGTAGTTTTAAAGAAGCAAAAAATGAAAGTAATAGAATAACAAAAGGGAAAAAT
>ERZ791785.612-NODE-612-length-27702-cov-2.625963_pt1 | contig 27702 bp, 23 predicted proteins | sample MGYA00509947_ERZ791785 | MGnify/ENA primary metagenome ERZ791785 (study PRJEB30046, sample SAMN00791982) | human gut metagenome | study: EMG produced TPA metagenomics assembly of the A metagenome-wide association study of gut microbiota in type 2... | reverse complement strand
TAGTCCTTATAACAGTAATTTTGGTCGGCCACATTGCTTCCGATTCCCGGAATTTTTTTGCTTGTTAGGAAGTTTACTTCTCCACCAAATTGCCACATTGATATTTTATATGTTGTGTAAGTTGAGCGTGTTGCATATTGCGCTATCCAGTGATCGTATTGTTTCAAATCTTCATCATCTAACTTGTCTCTCAATATATATTTTCCTGAATATATTCCAACATAATATCCAGCTTTTTTTATCTCTTCCAAACAAGTTACAACAGTTCTTGTAAGTGCTGATCTACTTGTTGAGTTTAAAGTTGTTATATCTTCAACATCAAGCCAAATTGGATATTCAAATTGTTTACCTTTTATAGCATTTAATATAAATTCAGCTTCTCTTCTTGCTGTTTGTATACTATTGCATCTTGAATAAAAATAAACTCCAACAGGCATTCCAACTTCCTTAGCTCCTCTATAAAACTCTTCAAAATAAGGATCTAAATAAAGATTATGTCTGTTTGATGTGCTTGCAAACCCCACTCTAAGAATCGCAAATTTAACACCAGCATTTTTGACCTTTTTCCAATCGATTGGGTGATTGTACTTGCTCACATCAATCCCCCATACTTTTATTGCCATTTTATCACCTTCCTGATGTCCATTATTAACTTTTTACTTTATAAAATATAAAACCATTGTAGTTCTTGTAAATACTAATAAAAGACAAATTATTTTTACTAATATTTTATAAAATTTCTAGTCAAAAAGTGACATTATATGTACATTTTATTTGTTAAAAAACAGTAGTCTATATGTATATTTTAAAAATTTTTATACAAAATACTATTGAGGTGATAAAATGCTAAATTTAAATACTAAAGAAAAAAGTCTTTTAGAAGACGCTAAGGAACATGAAACTTTATGTGTCGCAAAATATAAAGACCACGCAGAAAAAACAAATTGCCAAGAGTTAAAAAATCTATTTAATTCCTTAGCTTCAAAAGAACAACAACACTTAGACACTATAAATCAAATTCTAAACGGAACAGTTCCAAATATAAACCAAAACGCGAGCCAAGGTCAAGGAAATGAGCAAAATACACAATCTGAATTTAATTTAGGAAATTTACAAGGCCAAATGCAAATGAACTACAACGAAGGCGACAAACTCCTATGCCAAGATGCTCTATCAACTGAAAAATATGTTTCATCTACATATAATACTTCGATTTTCGAATTTAGGGATAAAAATATAAGACAAGTTTTAAACCATATTCAAAAAGAAGAACAAGAACACGGCGAAGAGATTTATAACTATATGAATAAACATGGAATGTATAATTAAATAGATTCGTAAAACCAGTTATTTATTCTAATACAAAACTTCCAATAGGAAATATAATCGCTGATTTTAAATTAGATTTTAAATAGAAAATTTTTAAAATAAAAATGGCCATCATAAAACTAAATTTTGAGATGGCCATTAAACTTTATATTAATCATTTAGATCACACTGTAATTCTATTTAACTTGTTTGTGATATAGTTTTGTGGAGTAAGTTCCCCTATTTAATTTCTCTATTATATGTTAAATAGAATCTTAGTTACTTTAAATATTAGCAAACTGTGGTTTATTAAAAACTATTCTTAAGTAAGAAATCTTCAGCTTCTTTTACCTTTTCTGTAATATCATTTCCGTCTTTATCTATTATTTTTCCATCTATCCAACTTCCATCAATTTTATTTTGATATCTAACACCTTTATAATAATTGTGTTCTGCTGCAAAGTATGGATTAGGTTGTATCATTGCTGAGTTATATGTTTCAAGCACGCCTGCTACTGGCATGTTGTTTTTTGTAATATTTTCGTATTTAGAGTAATCTAAAACACCAACTGGTCCATTTGCTTGGTAGGCTTTGACTGATGATAAAAGTGCATCCTTTTCTTCTTTTGTTAGTGGCTCAAAGTCTTTCATATATGATATATTGTCTTCTACTTGTTCAATATTTGACATTCCTGATAATGTGACTAAAACGCCTTCTAACCCTGATGCAAAGCGTATTGCAAATGATGCATCTGACATATCTTTATTTTTTTCGTCAATTTCGACAAGTTTTTCTTTTGTATCTTCTGGAAGTTTAGCTAACATTCCACCTTTTACAGGCTCCATAATTATAACATCTTTGCCGTGTTTTCTAACTACTTCATAGCATTCTCTAGCTTGGATAAATGATGCTTCCCAATCGTAGAAGTTGATTGCAAGTTGTACAAATTCAAGCTCAGGATGTTCAGTAAGAATTTTGTCGAGCACATTTGCAGAATCGTGGAAAGAAAATCCTAAATGTTTAATCTTACCTTCTTTCTTTTGTTCCATAAGATATTCAATTATATGACAATCTGGAATTACTGTATCGTAAAGAATGCTGTTTACACTGTGTAATAAGAAATAATCAAAATATTCTACACCGCATTTTTGAAGTTGTTGATTGAAAATTTCTGACACTTGTTCTTCTTTATTTATTATAAATGTAGGAAGTTTTGATGCAAGTAAAAAGCTTTCTCTGTCGTGGCGTTCAACTAAAGCCTTTCTTATTGCATTTTCACTTTCTCCATTGTGATATACAAAACTTGTATCGAAGTATGTAAATCCTTGATTTAAAAATGTATCGACCATCTTACAAAGTTGATCCTTATCTATTTTTTCTGGAGTATTATCTAAAACTGGTAATCTCATTAAACCAAAACCTAATTTTTTCATATCAATTATCCCCTTTCTAATCTCACTGCACATATGCTATAGTTAGACAATTTTTTATATTTATCATAATAATGCAAATTTTGATTCCTATTATAGCAATATTAATACAACTTTTTATATACTATAATAATACATCAAAGTTTATTGACGTTGAATTTCAAAAAGGGATATAATGTATTTACTAAAAGTAAACACATATAGGAGGAAATTTATGTACAACCAACTACTAGATACTTTCTTAATTGTGGCTGATTGCAACAGTTTTAATAAAGCTGCAGAAAAATTATATATAACGCCAGCTTCTGTTATGAAGCAAATAAATTCACTCGAAAATCACTTGAATATAAAGCTTTTTATAAGAAGTAAACAAGGCACTACCCTTACACCTGCAGGAGAGTCTATTTATAGAGATGCGAAAAAAATAATAAAAGAATCACAAAGAGCAATTGAACGTGCAAAACTTTCTCAAAAATCTGCATCAAAAACACTTAAAATCGGTTCATCATTTTTAAACCCTTGCAATTTCTTTTTAGATTTGTGGAATAAAAATGCACAAAATCCTAATGAATATAAATTTAAAATAGTACCATATTCAGATGATCACAACCAAATTTTATCTGTCGTATCATCACTTGGAAAAGATATAGATTTTTTAGTCGGAGCATTAAACTCCATTCAAATGCACAATTTGGCGAATTATTTAGAATTAGGAAACTACAATCTTTGCGTTGCTATGTCAAAAAACAACAAACTAGCAAAAAAGGATAAACTAGAAATCAGCGATTTATACAATAATAGACTTATTATGCCAACATCAAACGACAGTAACTCCCTTAATAATTTTAGACAAAACTTAAAAATCAACCATCCCCAAATAATATTTGAAGAAGATACCTGCTTTTACGATGTTGAAACTTTTAATATGTGCGAAGAAAATGATAACCTCCTACTTACATTAGACGCATGGAAAAATATCCATCCATCACTTGTGACCCTTCCTGTAAATTGGGATTTTAAAGTTCCCTATGGTTTGCTTTATCCTAAGGAGCCTTCAGATGAGCTTTTAAGTTTTTTAGAAATTGTAAAAAGTTTTTCATAATTTTATATCACTCTATATCGTTTACCTTATTCATAATACTTCCCCTTACCCATATAATTCTTTTAAACAACTTTGTGATAATTCGTTTTATCATTTTTATCACAAAGTCATTTAAAAGAATTACAGTGTGTGTAAATGCTATACTCCATGTACAAAAATATAATAAAAGTTAAAACCACAGTAAATCTTTTCAGTATATGTAGCAAAATGTATTTTATTGTCATATTTTATAGTGTAATAAGAAATTATTACACTATATTTAAAAAGGATGTGAACAATTATGGGAGTACTAGTTAGTCAAAAAATCATAACACCAGAAGCAACTCCATTGGAATGCGATGGAAAGGCTACTGTAGAATTAATTCTTAATGCAACTAATTCTATACAATCAAATCCAGTAGATATTATGTTATTACTTGATCAATCAGGAAGTATGGCTGGAGAACCTTTAGACGCTCTAAAAATTGCTACTAATTCGTTTATAGATATTATAGATGAAGCAACAAATAATGGTACAGCAACAGGAAATTTATCTGGCGGAACTACTATAGGTATTGTAAGATTTGATACTACAGCAACATTTGTTAATCCTCCAGGAATGACAACAGGTGTAGCAAGTTTAAAATCTGCTATTAACAGTCTTACTGCTTTAGATTGGACTTGTCACGGATGTGCACTTTATACAGGAAGAACAAGTTTTGACCCTGCTTCAACAAATAAAAAAATAATGATATTGTTTACAGATGGTCAAAACAATACATTCACTTATAATGCAGATGTCCAAGCAAATGAAGCTAAAGATGCAGGTATTGAAATTTACTGTATAGGATTGGGCGATTCTGTTGATGTAGATAATCTGAATAGATGGTCAACTGATTCAGATATGTCACATGTGATAATTGCACCTGATATAGATGACTTAATCGATGCATTTGAAGATTTAGCAGCAAATATTAATTTACCAGGTGCATCTAATATAGATATTCAAGATACTGTATATGATGAGTTTGATATTATAGGCACACCAGTCATAACTTTTGGTGGAAATCCAGTGCCAACTCCAACAACTTTAGCTACTATAGCTTCTGATAAAAAATCAATAAGATGGACAATTTCTGAATTAGGAAAAGACGGCAATGAAAGTGCAAGTTTGAAATTTGAAATTCAACACACATCTTGCACTAGCGGAAATAAACTAGTTAATGAAGATATAACATATTCAGATACTGAAGGAAATACTGCAACTTTCCCAAATCAAGATAATACTATTGAAGTTAATTGTGATGACAATATACGTATAGATTGTTGTAAACCAGCAGAAGTTGTTACTATAGAAAGATGTAATGACTTTGAGCAAGTAACATTACCACTTACAGGAAATGGATATGAATTGTCATGCTCTGGTAGATTATTAAGTGTATATGTTAATTTAAGAGGTGTTTGCCCAAATCGTAAAATTGCAGTAGGAGTAGCTGTTTACGAAGAAGTAAATGATGTATTAGTTCCTAGAGGATTTAAAGCTACTGAAGTGACAACAGCACCTGTAGTAAATGATTTATCTTGTATGTGTAAAAATATAAAAATAGGCGCTTTTGATTTTGTATTGCCAGAAAATACAACACCTTGTGCTGAAAGAGAATTTAGAGTAAAAGTTATAGCACATTATTCAGACTCTCTTGCTAATTATGAAATCACTTGCTAGATTTTTAATTATATAAATATAAACACAGGTAGGAGTATACAGTTTGTATACTCCTATTTTAAAAAGACTTGTATGAAATTATATTATGAGCGATTCCAAAGATTATCATAAATAAAACTGCTATATAGTTATTTAACCAAATTGCTAAAAAAATAAAATAAATCACCGGGAAAACAGCAAGTGGCATAGGTACAAATAAAAATGGTTTACCTAGCAATTCTATATCACGCCCTCCTAAAAAATATCTAAACCATACGATATAATATAAAGTAAGAAATATTAAACCTACAAACATCCAGATACTTGTAAAATCCACTTTTTCTTTGCTTACTAAAAATACAATCGCCAACATATATAACATTCTTGTAGATTGTTCTATTATTTCTATGATTTTATTAGTTTCTTGTTGTGTAGCCGGTGCGTTTTTCGGTGGCAAAATTACATACACAATATTTATAAGCATAGGCAATAAAAATACAATTAATCCGATCCATGAAAATCCCAATTTGACATTATTCATCATTTTTCCCCCTTTGATTTGCTCCTAATACTTCCTTTGCTTCCTTGCACCATTTTAAATAAGCTTCATATGAATTTATACCAAATTTAACAGTCAGTATAAAATATTTATGGGCCTCTTCATAAATAGGAGCATTTTCCAATTGCACTACATATTTTTTTAAAATTTCCAATTGGCACCTTATTTTATTTTCAAATTCATCTATATGATTTATCGTAATTTCTGCCCCAACCTCGCTGCCAAAGAACAATTTCAAAAGTGTTTCATATCTCAATTCATCTTTTACGACAGATTTTTTAAGCCACTCTCTAAGTATTTCTCTTCCTTCATCAGTAATTGTATAAACTATTTTCTGGCGTCCATTTTCTGTCGTTTCTTTTTTTATCACGCATCCGTCTCTTTCTAATTTAGCCAGTGTCGGATATATACTTCCATAACTCGCATTCCAAAAGAATTTTAAGCGCGATTCGAATCTTTTTTTAATCTCATACCCTGTCAAAGATTCATGACTCAATAACCCCAACAAAACATATTCTATTTTTTTCTCATTAGCCATACTTTTTACCCCCATATATCAAACTGATATATATTTATAGTATGTATCAGTTTGATATATGTGTCAAGTTAGAAAACTAATCTTTTCAAATATCTCTGATAACTAAAAAATGAAAATAAATTATAATTTCCTATACATAAACAAAAAAAATATAGGATTTTAAACAGATCAAAATCCTATATCTTTTATTCTTTATTTATTTCCCAAATTGTTCCAATAAGTAGGCCATTCAAAAAATCTTTTACAATCATCTAAAATATCTACCTCGACGTCTTTTGCATGAATGGTAAAAAATTCTCCGTCTTTATTTCCTATTTTAAATTTAATAAACCCTTCGTAGTCGACTTCTACATAGTTATATGCTACATATTCACCCCTAAAATCAATTCCTTTTAAAAGACTGACTTCTTTGAATTTGACTAATACAATTTCGTTTCCACATTCTCTTTTATACTGTCCATAAAACACACCATAGCCAGGTTCCCCATCTTCAACTTTACAATATTTTCCATCTATCATATGTTCTTCATTTAAGTGAAATACAATATAAAACTCATTTTCTATATTGGTTTTTCCCCAATAAATAACTTCACTCCAAGGTAAGTACATATCTGTAAGTAATGATTTTAATCCATCTGATATTCTAAGCTTCTGTATACATTTTAGATTAAAATTTCCTTTTTTATCAAGGATAATGCCTCTATATATATTCTCATAGTAGTATTCTTCATTACCAAATTCATCATAAAAATCACTTAATTTTAAAGCCTTTTTGCGATTTATACATAAGTTTTTTATTAAAGAATTGATTTTATTTTCATTATATATCTTTTCAACTCCATCTAAATAAAATGTTTCTTCTTCAGCTTCATCACAACAAATATTAGATTTTTCAACTTTAAAATTATGTATTTTTTCAATAGTTAAGTACCTTGCCTCAATTTCGATTATGTGCATTTTATCTTTATTTTTACTTTTAAGTATTTCTTCATTTTTAAGATTTAAATAAAATTCCATTCTAAAATTTCCTTTTAAATTTATAAATTCTACAGATTCTAAAACAGACCTTATTCCTTTATTTTCGTCATAATATAAAGTTTTTTCTAATTCCTTAAAATTATCTTTGTAATAAGCCAAATCTTCAAAAGTAAATTTTACAAATTCAAAACCACAATCAGTTTTTGGGGAGTCAAATATTAGCTCTACTTTTTCGAATAAATCTAAATTGATATCTACAAGTTTGCTGTTATTAAAAATGTCAAATTCCAGCATTTTATCCAAGTCGAATCCAGTCTCATCTAGTATCATATACTCCTTGTTATCATGACTTTTTTCAACTTTTCGCTTGTATTTTTTCATCAACTCCTCATACTTGCTAATTTTATTTTCTTTCATAGCACGACCTCTCTTTCTTTGAATAAACTTAAGTTTTTCAATAAAATCGAGTTCGCAGCCCCTCCTCTAAAAATAAGCCCTTTCTTACCATGGAACCAACTATAAAGAATTTTACTCTAAACACTTTATAGTTTAAGACTTATTTTATTATAAATTATATCACAAAGTAGTTAAATATAATTACAATGCTTTTAAATATATCTACATTATAAAGATATCTTAAAATTATTTATATACTTTGTTAAAAAAGGCTGTTACATATATCCTGCAACAGCCCCATTATAATAAGCATATTAAATCGGTACTCCATCCTCATATAATGTCTCTGGATCAACATCTATACCATTTGCCCATTCTATTGAATCAAAACTTACTTTAACTGTTTTGAATAATTTTTCATCCTTTAACTCTTTAAATACACCTTTTCCTAAAAGTGGTTTCATATCAAATATTCTTACACTATCATCTTCAAATGTTAATATAAGTTTATAATCATCAATTGTCTTTACATCTTTTACAGCTAAATACATACAATCCCCCCTATTTTAGTGGTTCTATTTTAAATGGTAACTCACTATTCATAGCAATATCCCAATTAGCTAGTAATTCATCTCTTACATTCTTTTTTATTTTACTTTAAATATAACCAAAAAGTAAATATTAATTCAAAAAAACAAAATCCAAGGTGATTTAATTATCTCATCCCTTGATTTCACACATTTTTTAATATATACTACAGATAATTTCAAGAATTGGAGATGATATTTTGAGATATGTAATAGTAAGCGTTGTTAAAGGACCTGCTGGCAATTTTAACAACAATTTAAGAAAAGAAGTCTTTGAAAAACTTGGAGCAAAGTCGTCTAAACTTCCTGCACACTTTACAATAAAGGCGCCATTTGAGGCTGATGATATTTCTGATTTGGACAAAGTTTTACAAGATTTTGCACAAAATCACAAAGCCCACGATTACAAAATAAAGGGTTATAATCACTTCGACAACAGGGTAATCTATATGGACGTACATATGAGCAAAGAGTGTAAAATCTTGCATGATGAACTTATAGAAGAATTAGAAAAGCTTCCTTATATACACTTTAAAAATCACGATTATAAAGATAAAGTTTTTCATGTTACAATTTCATCGAAAAAAATTCAAAAAATATACGACGAGCTTTGGGAATATGTAAACAATATCCCTTGTGATTTTGATTGTAAGTTCGACAATGTTAGCGTATTTAAATGGGAAGACAATACATGGAAGTTATATAAAGAATATTTATTTATGTAACTAGAAATGGTAGTAAATATTATATTTTTTATTTAGTAAGCATATTGATATCTTATACTTATCTCGTTTAAAATTTTCCATATTATACTACTTCTATATATTTTTTTCTATAGATGTAGTATAATTATTTAAATATTCTTTTACTATCATAATAAAAAATAGGCATATTTTAAAAATATATAAAAGTACTGAAACATTATGATTAAGTACTAACCCATACGCTATATATGATTATTTATATAATATATAGTTATATCGCCAAGAATTTTCAGACTTTTTTTAAAATTGCAATTTTTCAATCTTTTTATGTTATAATTGTAGTACAATGTGTAATAAGGGGTGATATTTATGAATAATTTTTTAAAAAAAATCATTAACTTGATAAAAGAAGAGATTATTATAATGGTTTTTATATCTTTCACAATACTTGATTTAGGTGTATATTTGTTAATAAATTTTGGTTTTGAACTAATATATTCTAAATTTAACATAATTAATTTTGTTTTAGGAACATTGGGCATAATATTAATAATAATATTTTTTATAATGTTATATAAAGAAATTTGCTTAACAGTTAAAGATGACGAATAGAAATAATATTTATCCTCAATCTAAAACTAATTATAATTTCCTATGCATAAAAAAAAGGATACTAATCATAGTATCCTTTTTTATTATGCTGCTTTATTTTCTTCTTCTAATTCTGAGTTTTTCTTAGTCATAACTGCATATACAGGTAATCCTATTAATGTTACTATAACTCCACCTAAAGAAATCATCGAACTTTTCATACCAGCTAAGAATAGTTGATCTATTACAACGAATAAACCACTACAAATAGATATTATTGGTATTACTGGATAGAATGGAACCTTATAAGGTCTTTCTAAATCAGGTTGAGTTTTTCTAAGTTTTATAACACCTATGAATGTTAATGTATAGAATGCCCATATAGCAAACATAGCTAAATCAGTTAATAAGTTAAATTGTCCTGATAATGCATATATAACAGAAAGTACTACCATAAATAGAGTTGCATTTGCAGGAACTCCATTTTTATTTAATTTACCAAACGTAGCTGGTAAAAGTTTTTGATTAGCTAATGTGTAAGGTATTCTTGGACCAGTTAAAAGATATCCGTTTAGACATCCAAATACTGATACTAATATACCTACATTTATTAATTTACCACCAACAGGCCCAAATATTTTTTCGGCTACTATAGATGCTGGTGAAGCGTATTGAGCTAATTCACTTGCAGGTAATACCCATAAGTATGCTAAGTTTATAACTACATTAATAGCCATTACTATAGATAACCCACCTATTATAGCTTTTGGTAAATCTTTGCCTGGATTTTTCATTTCTCCAGCAAGAGCACCTACGTTTATCCATCCATCGTAAGCAAATAGTATTGCAACAAGTAACTGACCTATAATACCCATTGGTCTTATTCCTTCAGCTACTAAAGGATTCATTATTGGGTTATCTCCGCTCCCTTTTATAAATCCAAATACTATTATTAATCCAAGAGGAATTAACTTACATACAGTAGATACTGTTTGTATAGCTCCACTTGTTTTAGAACCGAATGTATTTAATATTCCTATTAATAGTATTACTCCAATAGACATCGGCATTACTAAAGAAGAATTATTTAAAAGTAATGCAGCTTGTTGCCCAAACATAACTGCTATAGCAGCTGCTGTAGCTGGGAAAAATAGTACTGTTTGCATCCAACCTGTTAAGAACCCTAACTTTTTACCGTATATCTCTTCAATATATACCATCATTCCGCCTGTTTTAGGGATAGCAGCTGATACTTCTGCAGCAGTAAGACCTGCAGTTATTGTCATTATACCTGCTATAATCCATGCTAATATTCCAAGACCAGGAGCACCTCCTGTTAATGTGTATACCGCTTGAGGTTTAAAGAACACCCCACCACCTATAACCATACCTACAACAGTAGATAAAGCTGCGGCTATACCTAAGTTTTTTTGCAGTTGTTTATTTTCCATAAACTATGTTCCTTTCGCATATTATTTTCTTTTGTTTTATTTTAGTCACTCTACTTAGTATATAGGTTTCTCTTGTTTATTCAAGCTGTATTTTAATCCCTAAAATGGTAATTTTATGTATATAGATAGATTTCTTATAATAGTCATCTCTTTTTATATCAAATCAAAAAAGTTTTTCTAAAAAATTATATTCAGGTAAATAATTAAAACATGTAAATGAATACTGTCCATTCATCGAATTTGGTTTTACTCTAGACATGCTTATAAATATTGCATTGCCTACATTTTTTCTAATATCCACGATATTTTCACTTCCACAAGAGTCTAAAACTAAAATGATATTAGGTGTTTGCCATCCCTTATAGCTGTGATATGAGCATATTTTAAGTCTTCCTGTTCCGCCTCTAAATTTCCATTTTTCATTTCTTCTATTTTTTTCGTTTTTCTTTTTATTCATATCATATACATGAGATACTTTTATTCCTTTATTCATAAAAAATTTTACAATATCCACACCTGTATTTTCATTTGTAGTTAAAATCGTTATGTCTTCTAATTGATTATTTTCTCTCAGTTCTTTTATTTTTGAATTAATTTTATTTAATTTATCATCTTCAGAGTTTATATCACAATTTGTCCACTCCATCTTACTAAGTAAACTTATTTGAGTGGAATTATTTTTAGGAATTAATATATCTTCTCCAGCTATGCCTAGTTCTTTTCGTATAAGTCCTATTTTTTCAATTATCTCTTCTGGCATTCTATATGAATATTTTAAACTTCCAGGTTGCCCCCTAAATCCTATATTTTTTGTCTCTTGCCTATCTTCAATCCATATTCCATGCTCATATAAATCTTGTGCTTTGTCATATACAATAAATAATTCGCCTTTTTTAGTATAAAATTTTTCGAGAAATCTAATCCAATCTCCTCTGAAATCTTGTCCTTCATCTATTAATATGTAATCATATTTAAGTTCATATGGTAGTGGATTTAACTCCATAAAATTTTCAAGACATTTAATCCAATCTTTTGTAAAATCATAATCTTTATTATTATGAATATCCAATTCATTATATGGAAGCTTTATACAATATGATGCAGCTACAACTTTTAGGAATTCATGAAAATATAGTACACTTAAATTTTGTTTTAATTTCCATCTGTCATATAGCCCAAATTGTTGGCTGCATAAATCTTTTAGATAGTGTCTTAGTGTTATGTTATAAGTCAAAATAAGTACACGATAATCTTTTTTCAATGCTCTAGCCGCCTTTTCAGCTAAAACTAGCGATTTGCCTGCTCCAGCGACTCCACCCCATCTGCGTATAGAGTTTTGTTTTAATTTTGCTAACTCTAATTGTTCCCCGACTAGTTTGAATGGGGCTTTTCTTTCATAATTATAATCTGCATATTGTAAATTCTTAATTAATTGGGATACCATATTTTCTAATAGGCCATCTTTATTATACTTTGATTGTATAACTTCAAGTGCCCATGTATATTGTCTATGATCTAATTTTTTATTGATATCATTTATATTATCTATATCACAATCTGTCCAAATTTTAGTGTATCTATTGTTCGAGCAAAAACTTAAAGCTTGTTCTTTAGAAGCTCCGTGAAAATATACAACTGTTTCTATACATCCATAGTAATCATTATTTTTAGAAACAAAATCTTCACTATTATTTAAATCTGATTTAAGAATACAATTTTTATAAGTTTCAACTTGTTCTACCGGATCTTTTTTATGTAATCTTCCATCTGTGCCTTTGATATATCCCCCCGATTCATAAATATCTAAATCTAGATTCCAATCTTTTACTTCAATAATTATAACGCCTTTTTTAGGATTAAGTAATATAAAATCTGGTTTTATAGAGTCTATGTGGGGTTGTTCAAATACTGTCCATCCATCAAATCTAGGACTATTTTTTAAAACATTTAATAATTTTTCCTCCCCCTCAGTTCTTTTATCTCTTGGATTAATATTTTCAAATATATCTGCTGACATATAATCTACTCCCCTCAATAATAACTTTTTTATTTAAACAACAATGTTTTTAAATACTTGTTACTTTTTTAATAAAAATTCTTACTAATATAATATATCTATAAAATATACTTGTAATGACTAAATCTTATATCTTAATTAATTTTTTCTTACCTTGAATATTTTATAAATAATTGGAAATAATACTTTGAGATGCACTAATACGAACAAAAAATAACGACTTATTAAACTGTAATACAACACAAACTACTAATTGTTGCTAAAAAATAGTTAAAAAATCTATATCAAAAAAATTAGTTATAATAAAGATTTTTTTATAATATTACTATTTTATATATCTTGTATACTAAATTCCATTGTGATATAATAATTTAGTTATAATAAGAAAAGGAGATTTTTATATGTCAATTAAACATAAAATAATAAATATTGCAGTAATTGCCCACGTTGACGCCGGAAAATCAACTCTAGTTGACGCTTTCTTATCTCAAAGTGGTGTATTTAGAGCAAACGAAGTAGTAAAAGAATGTGTAATGGATAGTAATGACCTTGAAGCTGAAAGAGGTATAACAATATATTCTAAAAACTGTTCTATAAATTATAAGGATTACAAAATAAACATAGTAGATACTCCAGGACATAGTGACTTCTCATCAGAAGTAGAACGTGTTATAAAAACAGTTGATACAGTTATATTACTTGTAGACGCTTCTGAAGGGCCAATGCCTCAAACAAGATTCGTTTTACAAAAATCATTAGAATTAGGTCTTAGACCAATATTATTCATAAATAAAATAGATAAAAAAGACCAAAGAGCTGAAGAAGTTGTTGATGAAGTATTCGATTTATTCGTAGACTTAAATGCAACTGATGAACAATGTGAATTCCCAATAATCTACGGTATAGCTAAACAAGGTATAGCAAAAAGAGAAATGGATGACGATAGCACAGACTTATCTCCATTATTCGAAACTATAGTTGACCATGTTGAAGCATATCCAGATTATGACGACAAACACCTTCAACTTCAAATATCTGCACTTGCATACGATGACTATGTAGGTAGACTTGGTATAGGTAGAGTTTACAAAGGTACTGTTAAAAGTGGGGAACAAATATCTGTATGTAAATCAGGTTCTGTAGTTTCTAGAGGTAAAATATCTAAATTATCAGTTTACGAAGGATTAAAACAAGTTGAAGTTAATGAAGCTGGTAGTGGTGAAATAGTTGTTATAGCAGGTATACCTGATATATCAATAGGTGAAACTATATGTGAAGTTGGAAACGAACTTCCAATGGAAATGATACACATAGAAGAACCTACTCTATCAATGAACTTCTTAGTTAATGATTCTCCATTCGCTGGTAAGAGTGGTAAATTCGTAACTACAAGACACTTAAAAGATAGATTAGAAAAAGAACTTGAAGTTAATGTTGGTCTTAAAGTTGAACCAATGGACACTACTGACGGATACAAAGTAAGTGGTCGTGGTGAGCTTCACTTATCAATATTACTTGAAAACATGAGACGTGAAGGATACGAAATAGGTGTATCTAAACCAGAAGTTTTAATGCACAAAACTGAAGATGGTAGAGTTCAAGAACCAATCGAAAAAGTTATAATAAACTGTCCAGAAGTTTACTCTGGTACTGTAATAAACAAAATGAACTTAAGAAAAGGTATGATGGAAGCAATGTCTATAGAAGGAGATTACGTAAAAATCGAATTCTCTGCTCCAACTCGTGGACTTTTAGGATACAGAAGTGAGTTCATAAATGATACTCGTGGTGAAGGAAACATGGTAAGATCTTTCGCTAGATACGAAGATTACAAAGGTGAAATACCAACAAGAAACAACGGAGTTTTAATAGCTCAAGGTGCTGGTACAACTATGGCTTACGGTCTTAACGCACTAAGCGAAAGAGCTCAAATGTTCGTTGAACCAGGTGTTGATGTTTACGAAGGTATGATAATCGGAATGAACTCAAGACGTGAAGATATGGTAGTTAACCCATGTAAAAACAAAAAACTTACAAACGTTCGTGCTTCAGGAAGTGACGACGCTATAAAATTAAACCCAGCTAGAACATTCACTCTTGAAGAAGCTCTAGAATTTATAGATGATGATGAATTAGTAGAAATCACTCCAGATTCTATAAGACTTAGAAAGAAATACTTAAAAGAACACGAAAGACTACAATACAACAAACAAAGACAAAGAGCAGCAATAAAATAATTGCTTAAAATAAGGCTTAGACAAATCAATTTTGTCTAAGCCTATTAATTTCCCTAAAACAACTTCTCCCCCATCTATAATATCAGAATCAATAAATATAATTTCCTATGTATAAAAAAAGTAGGAGCATAGCCCCTACCCTTTTAGGTCGTAATATATTAATATTATTTATCACATATACTCGATAAATTGCATTTTATTCAGAAATCTATTATAATTATTATCTTATATCTTAATCATAATAATAAGCTGATACCCAAGAAAAATCCTTATTATTTCTTTTACACCATTCGTCAAATGTTAAATCTAAATTTTCACGTTTGTAAGTAAACCAACTTTCATATAAATCCCTATAATATTTTATATCTTCGTAAATGCTGTTTGCACAATTAATATGAGATTCATATTTTTTAACAATTTCACTTACTTTACTTAATAAATTATTTACGTCTTTTTCATCTATCAATATAAAGTCTGGTAAATGATGACTTCCATACCACAAGTCATGCATATACATATCGATTAATAAAGTAACTGTTTTTATATCACTACAATCTATTTTATTTGCTTTTATAAGTATCTCCTCTGAGTTATAGTGCTGTAATAGATTATCGTATTTTTTGTAAATCAAAGAATTATATATATTTAATTGATATAGCCATCTTAAATAGGGCATTTTTTCCATATTAGCCATTGGTATGATTACAGGTAATATTAAGTCTACTATTAATGGTTGCTGAAAATCTTCTATATTTTCATTTTCAAATCTTTCATTACAAAGATAATCAACAAATTCTTTTTTCTCATGATCGTCTTTAAAATTTACAAACTCAATTAACTTCTTTAACTTATTATTTGCAATCTTTTTTAATCCTTTGTTTCTAGTATCAGCATAATCATTCCAAAGTTTTGTTATTTCTAAATCTGAATAGTCTATAAAATTCATATTTTTCCTTTCTATTTAGTCTATATTCTTAATAATAATATTATCATGATTATAATAAACAATATATAACAATTGTTCATTTATAATATTAATTATTTCCTTACAATGAAAAAAGGCTAATACAAAATAGATTTTTTATTCTGTATTAGCCCCCTTTTATATGAGTTTTACTTAAATACCTAATAAATACTTTACATAGTTAAAAATTTCATTAATTTATATAAAACTTTTGCTTTATAAAAGTATTTATTCAATGTTAAGATTTCTTATTTTAGAATCCTTCTGCTGCATCTGATGTTGGTGCAAATATTGATTCTACTTGTTTGTCACTTAAGTCAACACCGAATACTTCTTTATAGTAGTCTTTAACTTCTTTAGTTAAGTCGATGTCTTTGAATTTGTCTGGGTATGTAGTTTTAGCTAACCATAATAATGTCATTGGTGTATCTGCTCCTGGAGTGTAACTTCTGTACATACCTAAAGGCATTTTGTAAACTTTTTTGTCTTCTACTGCTTTTACTTTGCTCCAGTCGTTGCTTCCTATTGTGTTGTTGTATAAGTCTTTTGGTTGAGCTTGTGTAAAGTTAGTCATAAATATTATGTCTGGGTTGTATTTATAAATTTGTTCCATGTTAACTGGTACTGCGTTGTCTTTTTCTATATCGTCAGCTACGTTTTTAGCTCCTATAGCTTTTGCCCACCAGCTACCGAAGAATGAGTTACCTGATGTTGCTATTGAAGTTTCATCGTATTTGAATAAGAAAAATACGTTAGCTCTTTCGTCGTCTGGTATATCTTTTACTCTGTCTTGAACCATTTTGTAAACTTCTTCACTGTGTTTTTTAACTACGTCTGCTTTAGCATCTTCTGGGAAGATTTGGCTTAGTAAGTCGATCCAGTTGTTTAAAGTTTCTATTGTGTTGTATTCCCATTTGTTAACTGATATTGCTACTGCGTTAAATCCAGCTTCTCTTAGTTTGTCACCCATTTCTGGATTTGATGCACCGTAGAATACTACATCTGGTTTAAGTTTTAATAATTCTTCTGTATTTACTTCACTATCTTTTATAAACCCTGTATCTGCTTTTAATATTTCTGGGTATAATTCACCTAAAAGACCATTTTTAGCAGCTGTCATACTTGGTTCTGACATACCTACTATTTTATCACCAGAGTTAAAGAATACTGTTAAAACTGATGGAAGTGGTAATATGTCGCAAACTGCTATACGTTTTATATCTTTTGGAAGTGTTACTTCATTTCCTGCTTGGTCAGTTATAGTTATTGTATCGCTTGATGATGAAGCTTGACTTGATGATGCATTTGCTTTTGAAGAGCTTGAAGATGATGAACAACCTCCAAACACTGGTACCATAGCTGCTATTAGTATGGCACATATAATTTTTTTGAATTTTTTCATTTCTAAATTCCCCTTTCCTATAAAGATTTATTTATTATATTTGGGATTTCATCTCTATAAATTCGCCCAGAAAAAGCTTCGTGTGGCAAAGATATAAAGTTAGAATCAATTGGACAAATAGGTCTGTATAGAGGATCTGCTATTATTGTTTTTGAATTTTTTAGACATTTTTCTATATCATCCTCAAACATAGCTATTTTATCTCCTTCTAAAAGAAGTTTTTCGTCAGTTTCTAGTGATGAAATTACATTTACAGTTTTGTTTTTTTCTTTTGTAATAGCATAAGCTAATGACTCTGACATTATGCTTTCCCCTACTATTGTAATTTCTGCATCTTTGTCTATTTTTCTATTATCATAAGAAATTTTGTTTTCTTTTGTAGATTTCACTTCTTTTAAGTCTTCTATCACTTTTTTTGCAAATTCTTTTCCAAATGGCGTTCCAACTACATATGGAATGTCTAAATTTTCATACATATATTTTGCAGCACCTATTCCAGAATAAGATACAACTAAGTTTACATCGGCATCTCCTGCATTTTTTATATATTCTAGACTACTTCCCATAGCCCATGTGCTTATTACTTCAAAGTTGTTTTCTTTTAATAAGTCGACCATTGCTTCTACACTTTTATTTATTGAAAAATCAAGAGGTGTAACGCCTAGTATATTTACTTTTATTCTACTATTTTGGTGTTCTCTGCCCTCTTTATCTACACTCTCCTTCTGCTCTGCCCTACTCTCTTTATCGTTTCTCTTTAGAAACCTTTTAGCTAGAGCTTCAAATGCCTTATATGCACCAGATACATATGAATGCATCCCTGTTGTATCAAAGCCAAACGTTGGTATATTTGTTTCCTTTTCAATTATATTTGCAATCGCCTTAAAGTCTGTCCCTATCATTGTAGGTATTGGAGTCCCCGCCATGGCGATAAAATTTGGGCTTAGTTCTTTTGCTGTGTAGACTATATCATCTATAAATTTTTGGTCATCTCCCATTATCGCCTCCATTTCAGATAATCCTGAAATATAGACCATACTATCAAAATCATACCATCTAGGTTCGTCGTGTGTGTTATATGTTGAATTGCATCCAGATGCGTCGTGCATTACACAAAGACCACCTAGCTCATATAATGCCGAACATATTCCAAATGCGTCTGCTGAATAAATCGATATTCTACTTGCAATTTGTTTCATAATTTTCACACCCCAATCCCTTAAATTGTATTAATTTTTTCATGTCTTTTTCATTTAAAAATGCATCTATCATAAGGTCACATAATTTTATAATTCCACTAAATCCATACATTCCGCCACCTTCGATGATATTTACAAAGTTATTTGAACCTGTAAAATACGCTGCTTTTTGGCCTAATGCTAATAATTTTTCATCTCTTTTTCGATTTACAAAACGCATTTTTACATGTACTGTTGCATATATTCTTAAATTTGGATAATTTTCTTGAATCCATTTAAAATCTTCCTCTTCCTCACTTGCAAAACAGTCTTCATAAATAGATACTACATTAAATCCATTTTCTAAAAGAAGTCTTGCAAGACTTGCAGGTCTTAATGTAAGCGTATAATCTATTTCTATAGGAGTACCTCCTATAACTTCTTTTGCTTTTTTTAAAGCATCTAAAGCTTGTTTTTTATTTGAAGTAAAATCTATTTTTTCTATTCCTAAGTTTTCACAAAGTGTATCTAGAGTTTTTTCGATTTCATCAAATCCATAACTTAGTGGCAAGTAAAGATGTTTTTGTCCTAATTTTTCTTCTAAATATCTTCCAGCCTCTATTGCAGCTGGATTGTAAGTTATATTTAAAAATGCTTTGCCCATTTCTTTATACTCGTCGTAAGTTTTTGTTCTTGGAACTTCTCTAAGAGTAAATCCATTTTCTCTTATTATCTTTACAAGTTCAGAATCATCGTCTGTTTTTAAGTTGTTTCCAATTATATTAACGCTTTTTGAATCTAAGTCTTGTTTATCTAATAAGCTATATAATTGTCTTCTCATAAGCTGGTCTGGTGTAAGTCTGCTTTTTCTCATAATCGGATTCATATAGCAATCTGTAAATTCGACATTTGGATATTTTTCTCTAAGTCTTTTATATACTAAATTTAAATCACATCCTATAAAATGGTGGATACAGCTTGTATATACAAGAATTGCTCTTGGAGTGTACGGAAGTTTTTCTAAAATATCGCCCATACCTTCAACTATTAAATCCTCTGTATTTCCTTCTAATATATTGTTTTCTCTTACTATAATATTTGAAAATCTATCTATTGCATTCATTTCAGCAGCTGTTAAAACTACACCGCGAAGGCAACTTTGCGCACATACATATACTTCATGTGCCTGTGGGATTAACATACCTGTATGTACTATATTCCAAGGCCCCCTTGCAGAACATGAAAATTCAAGTTTTGAATCAAAAGGAGATGGAAACTTTGCATCTTTTGCTAAAACACAAGCATCTTTTAAGTCTTTTAAATTTTGCTTTTCAACTCTTTTTAGCATTTAGCTTCCTCCTTTTTAGTATCATTTGATTCATCCTTATTGTCTGATTTTACTTTTTTATTATTTAATTTTTCTAAATTTCCTTCTGATACTTTATAACCACATGCTTTTAATAAATTATCTGCAAGAACTTCATATTCTTTTGCCATAAGACTTTCTGGAAATGCTTCTAATACTGTTTTTTTATCTTCTTCTGCTACAACTACAATTTCATCTCTATCTAATGTTCCAACTAATTTTGAGTCTATATTTTCTATAAATTCATTTACTTTTTCTTCTTCATTTTTAACATTTCTCTTATTTAAGATAACGCCGCCTAAACTTGCATATCCTCTATCTTTAAAATTATCGATTGCTGTCGCAATATTCGCCGCAGCATGTATAGCCATATATTCGCCTGATGTTATTATAAATATTTTGTCAGCATATCCGGCTCTCATAGGCATTGAAAAACCGCCACATACCACATCACCAAGGACATCATAAAAAACTATATCTGGTTTGTATGTTTCATAAGCTCCTTTTTGTTCAAGTTTTTCAAGGGCTGCTATTATTCCCCTTCCGGCACATCCCATGCCTGGTGTTGGGCCTCCGGCCTCAACACATAATATCCCCTTATAACCTTCAACAACCATCTCATCTAACTTAAAATCATCTTTTCTCTCCCTAACCAAATCCAAAACTGTATTTATCTCACTCCCATCATGCAAGTTAGTTGTCGAATCCGCCTTTGGGTCACACCCAATTTGCATAACCTTCAGTCCTTTATTAGCAAGTGCTACTGACAAGTTTGAAATTGTAGTAGATTTACCAATTCCACCCTTGCCATAAACTGCTATCTTTATCATAATTAACTCCCCCTTAAGCTAAAATTTTACTTGAGAATATATAGCCTTGACACTTACCCCAGATAAAAATCCAAGCTGCGATACTAATGTCTGGATAACATATTCCGGCGCATCCAAGGTAACATTTATAATCGATATTCCTCTGTCTTCATAAGGCATCCCCATTCTGCCTATTATGTATTTTTTATTTTTTCCAAGCAATTTGTTTATCTTCTCCGACACATCTGAGTGATCAGTTATGATAGAGACAACCGCCACCTTTCTCTCTGTTGAAAGTTCATCTTTTGATAAAAGTGCATTTATATCGCTAGTTTGAGTTATTTCAAGCGGTATAACGTCTTTTAAGATATTGCTTGGCGTTTCTATCTCTCCTATTACAGCCTTTACACCAAAGGCTTTTTCTATATTTTTTTCTGTTATTACTTCTCTTGTTTCGCCGAATAAATACTCTCCACTTTTGCTAAGCAAGAACGCCTTATTCGCCCTTTGAAGTGCGTGTGTTGGATAATGTGTATTGAAAATACAGCTTATACCCTTATTTGTAAGTTTTGTCATTGTATCTAATATAAGAAGTTGATTTTTAAAATCTAGGTTTGATTCTGGTTCATCAAGTATCAAAATCTTTGGCTCCGATACTAACGCCTTTGCAATCAACACCATTTGAAGTTCCCCCCCACTTATTTGTGAGCATTTTTTATGCGCATATCTAGTTAAATTCATCTCTTCCATGACTTTATGTACGATTTTTAAATCCTCTTCTTTTGGAAGTGACAACATGCTAAAATGACTACTTCTTCCAAGCAACACCATTTCCTCAACTGTATAAGCCGCCACTGTCGATTTTGCTTGTGGAACATATGCTATATTGTTCCAAAGTTTTTTATTAGGTATATTTCTTATATTTTCGCCATCTAATGTACTTTTTCCACTACTCCATTTTAAAAATCCCATTATACACCTAAGTAAAGTCGTCTTTCCTGCACCATTTGGTCCAAGTATCGCCAACAAATCCCCAGGCTCGACAGAAAAATTAATATCTTCTAATAACAATTTATCTTTAGAATTTTTATATGAAAAACATCCATTTTCAACTGAAAGTATCATAGTTGCCAACCTCCACTTCTTCTCATAAGTGTTATAAAAAACGGTGCCCCGACTATTGCTGTAAGTATTGAAATTGGAATTTCAGTTGCGACAAGACTTCTCGCAATTGTGTCAACTATAACCATAAACACAGCCCCAATACTTATCGATGCTGGTATTAGTGATAAATGGTTGTTGCCAAATTTCATTCTACACATATGAGGTATAATTAAACCTACCCATCCGACTTGCCCACACATAGAAACGCATGAACCTGTCATCATAGTTGCTGCGATTATTGTTATTGTTCTAAGAAGTTTTATATTAGTCCCCGATGATTTTGCTTCATCTTCTGATAACATAAGTATATTTAATCTCCAACGAAGCAAATATAAAACGAATATTCCGACTATTATAAATGGTGCACCTAGCATTAAAGTTTTGTAACTTGCTGATGATAAACTTCCCATAAGCCAATAAGTTATAGCTGGAAGTTGTGATTCAGAATCTGCAACAAATTTTGTAAATGATACAAGAGCTGAAAATAAAGATCCAATCATAATACCTGCTAGCACTATGGTATTCATACTGTGTCCCTTTCCAGTTCCAGATAAATACGTAAGGCTGACTGCTATTATTCCAAATAAAAGTGCGCTAAATTGTATTCCAATTAAGCTAAATCCCATTAAAATTCCAAGTGCTGCCCCAAAACTAGTTCCACTAGCTACCCCTAATGTGTCTGGTGTTGCAAGCGGGTTTGAAAAAAGACTTTGAAATGCGCATCCAGCAACAGATAATCCAGCCCCAACTAAAAGTGCAAGTATTATTCTTGGAAATCTAATTGTCCAAAGCACGATTTCATTTTGGGGATTTATACTGTAGTCATATCCAAACTTCTCAAAAGTCGATTTTAAAACTTCTACAGGTGAGATTACCATTCTACCTATCCCCATTGCCAAGATTACTACTAAAATAGGAAGTATTATTAAGACAATTCTTTCAATCCATGTCAAACTCCCAACTACTTTAAATTTTTTCTTCATATTATAAAATCCCCCTAAAACAAAAATTAGCCATGCCAGTGGCACAGCTAAGTAATTTGCATCTACAAAATATCGCCTTCCACCTTAATATAAATTTTGGTGTCAGAAATTCCCCATATATTATAAAATATTTTAAACTATAATTATTCTTTTTTATAAGTCGATTTTCTATTATATAAACATTAAAACTTAAATATTAAATTGACTTTTAAATTAGATATAATTATTAAGTATTTTATCATCATTGTTATTCAATTTATTTTTTTAATTTTAAATTGAATCATCGTATATTGTCTTTTATACAAGAAGTATAGCACAGCACTTTTAAAATGTAAACTTTTGGAATAAATAAAAATAAGCCATAACAAATTTCAATTTATTATGACCTATTTCCCCAATATATATTATGTATTAAAAAATACGATTATTTAGTTTTCGATATCATCTAATAAATTATTTTCAGATAGATAAGATAAGAATGAAAGTCCTAACATTATCACTACTAATAAAGCTGTTATTAAGATAATTGCCATAGTTTCCGCCTCCTTTATATATAATAATGATATAATAAGTTTTTGAATCATTTATGAATTGCATAGCTTTGTATAAGTTTATACAATTTATAGTCCTTAATACCTTCTTTGATGTTTCTGAAATCCTTTTCTATATTCATATTATAATATTTTTTTCATCTTTACAAGTAAAAATTTTGTTAATATTTTCTTTCATTTTTCTTAAAAACTTTCAAAAAGTTTTTGAAATAAAGTTTTTTTATTATTTTTCTCTTTACATCGTATTTTATCCACTATTTTACATGTAAAGTTTTCACATATTCAAATATTTTGTAAAGTCAAGAAAAAAACATTTATAATTTCCATTTTTTTCTTGACTTTGCAGAATTAATATCTTAAAATCTAATACATAATAAACATTTGGTAAATATTACAAAAGCGATGATTAGGCGAGTAAATTTAGTTCGGTTACTAGAGATGGAAATTCGTGGGCTGAAAGATTTCCTTAACTTGAGAAATTGAAAACTACCTAGGAGCTTCTATCTGAAGTTATCTTTATAGATTTTAGTAAGATTTGACGTTTTGCTTACGTTACAAGTTCAAGTGGATTTATTTTAAATCAATTTGGGTGGAACCGCGGGAATTATGCTCTCGTCCCTATTTTAGGGACGGGAGTTTTTTAATTATACGAAAATAATATTTAATTAAAATAAGTTTAAATAAGCACAGGGGGTAAAAGATGTATTTTTTAAGTACAAGAGGTAATAACGAAAAAATAACAGCATCACAAGCTATAATAAAGGGGTTATCATCTGATAGGGGACTTTTTGTTCCTTCAGAATTTAAAAATTTAAAAAGTGAATTAAAAAATTTAGTAAATTTAGATTATAAAGAATTAGCATATGTTATTTTAAAAGAATTTTTGACTGATTATTCTGAAAAAGAATTAAAATACTGTATAAATAGCGCTTATGACGAAAAATTCGACACAGAAAAAATAGCGCCAATAAGCAAAGTTGGGGACGATTATGTATTAGAACTATACCATGGTCCAACATGTGCATTTAAAGATATGGCCTTAACTATAATGCCTTATCTTTTAAAAACTGCAATCGAAAAAAACAATTTAAAAGAAGAAGTAGTAATTCTTACTGCAACTTCTGGTGACACTGGAAAAGCAGCACTTGAAGGATTTAAAGATGTAGATAAAATAAAAATCGTAGTATTCTTCCCAGAAAACGGAGTAAGTAATATTCAAAAACTACAAATGAAAACTACAGGTGGAGATAATACTTGTGTTGTAGGAATAAAAGGCAACTTCGACGATGCACAAACTGGTGTAAAAAATATATTTGCAGATAATAATTTTAACAAAGACTTAAAGGAAAAAGGGTATATCTTATCATCTGCAAACTCAATAAATATAGGAAGACTTACTCCACAAGTTGTATATTACTTCTATTCATATTTACAACTTGTAAAACAAAATGAAATAGCTTTAGGAGATAAAATAAACTTTGTCGTTCCAACAGGAAACTTCGGTAATATACTTGCAGGATATTACGCAAAACAAATGGGTCTTCCAGTAAATAAATTTATATGCGCATCAAACGACAACAACGTACTTTATGACTTCTTTGAAACTGGGGTTTATAACAAAAATAGAGAGCTTAAATTAACAACGTCTCCATCTATGGATATACTTATATCTAGCAACTTAGAAAGACTTTTATTTGAAATATCAAATAGAGATTCTAAAAAAGTAAACTCTTTATTAAATGATCTAAATGAAAAAGGAGTTTATGAAATAGATTATGATATGAGAAAAAATTTATCTTCTTTTTATGCTGGATATTCAAAAGAAGATGTTGTAAGCAAAACTATAAAAGAAGTATTTGATAAATTTAGCTACTTATTAGATACTCACACTGCTGTTGCTTATTCTTGCTACGAAAAATACGTAGAAGATACAAAAGATGATACAAAAACTGTAATAGTAAGTACAGCAAGCCCATACAAATTTAGTAAAGATGTCATAAATTCAATCCAAAGTATTGATTGTAACTTAGATGACTTTGAAATAATAAATAAATTATCAGATTTGAGCAATACTAAAATACCTGGGCCAATAGAAAAATTAAAAGAATTAGAAATAAGACACAATATTACTTGTGAAAAAGATGAACTTAAATCTGAAATATTAAAATTTTTAGGAAAATAGGTGATTATATGTTAGAAGTTTATGTACCAGCTACAAGCGCAAACATAGGTCCAGGATACGACTGCCTTGGATTATGTTTAGATTTATTTAACAAATTTACTTTTGAAGAATTAGAAAGCGGACTTCAATTTGAAGGATGTGACGAAGCTTTTGCAAACGAAGATAACTTAGTTTACAAAACTATGCTTTTCTTTTATGACAGAGTTAAGCCAAAGAAAATCCCAAAAGGTATAAAAATATCTTTTGAAAACAATATTCCAATATGCAGAGGGCTTGGAAGTAGTTCAACTTGCATAGTTGCAGGTCTTATGGCTGCAAATGTATTAAGTGAAGCTAATTTAGATAAAGACGAAATATTAAAATTAGCTATAGAACTTGAAGGCCATCCAGACAACGTCGCTCCTGCTATATATGGAAATATGATAATAGCATTTATGGAAGATGGAAATTTATATCACGAATCAATAAAAGTTCCAGAAGAAATTAGATTTTTAGCAATGGTTCCTGATTTTGAGCTTTCAACAGAAAAAGCGAGAGCCGTACTTCCAAAAGAAATTCCACACAAAGACGGTGTATTTAATGTATCTAGATGTGCTCTTTTAATCGCAGCATTTACAAAAAATAACTTAGAATTAGTAAAGGCAGCATGCAAGGATAAATTCCATCAAGATTACAGAAGCCATTTAATAAACAACTACGACGATATCGTAGCTTATGCAAATAGCTTAGATTCACTTGGAACTTTCTTAAGCGGTGCCGGACCAACTATTATGACTTTAGCAAAAGACAGTGATGATGAAATATTATATAAAATGAAATCATATCTATCAACTTTAGAAGATAATTGGCAAATACTAGACTTACACTGCGATCCTAATGGAGCATATTATAAAGAAGTCTAATTAAATTTTATAATATATAAATGTAGAATTTTAAACTATATTGTTTTAAAATTCCAAACTTACTATATATGTATTTGTCTATATGAAATATAATATATATGTAGTATGATATATAATATGTATTTAGTAAAAGCTTTCCTATTTTGGAAGGCTTTTATTTAGGAAATTTTGAGGAGGATTTATGGAAGAAAAACTAAGCACTAAACAAAACAAAAACTTTTTTCAAAAGAATATAAACATAGTAATATGCTCTATCTTTTGTACAGCTTTATGGGGAAGCGCCTTTCCTTGTGTAAAGCTTGGATATGAATTATTTAATATCGGTGTAGACGATACTTTTTCAAAAATATTGTTCGCCGGATGGAGATTTTTCTTAGCAGGAATACTAGTTTTATTAATCGCAACATTCATGCAAAAAAAATTCCCTAAATTAAAAAAGGAATCTGTAAAAGGAATAGCCCTACTTGGCTTTGTAGAAACTACACTAGAATATGTCTTCTTTTATATAGGACTTTCATATGCATCTGGATTTAAAGGTGCAATACTAAACCCAACATCTACTTTTATGATGGTTATTTTAGCCCACTTTTTCTATAAAGACGACAGACTTAACTTTAGAAA
>ERZ791785.601-NODE-601-length-28104-cov-15.637670_pt1 | contig 28104 bp, 20 predicted proteins | sample MGYA00509947_ERZ791785 | MGnify/ENA primary metagenome ERZ791785 (study PRJEB30046, sample SAMN00791982) | human gut metagenome | study: EMG produced TPA metagenomics assembly of the A metagenome-wide association study of gut microbiota in type 2... | reverse complement strand
GTCACGCTGCAATTTTGCACTCCGAATGCCGCATACTCCTCATTTGTCATGTCCTTAAAATACGACTGCACCACCCGTGCAATCCCATTGTGCGCCACCAGTATGTAGGTTTTATCCTGCTGCTCCTTTAGCTCATCCAGCAGATTATAAATGCGCTGTGCCAGTTCAAACATGGATTCTCCATTGCCATAGCGGTTCAAAAAATCTTTCTTTGCCTTTAAAAATTCCGGCGCATTGCGCGGTGAAGTCCCCTCCCACACGCCAAAATTCTGCTCGATCAGTCTCGGTTCCATATGTGCCGGGATTCCTGTCATTTCGCTGATATGTTTTGCAGTGTCTGCCGCCCGAAGCAGTGGAGAATATAAAATTTCATCTGCCTTGATCCCCTCTGCCACGATCTTTTTCCCGGTTTCCACCGCCTGTTCATGACCTCTCTTCGTGAGCGGAATATCTGTTCTTCCGCAAATTTTGTCTGCTACATTCCATTCGCTTTCTCCATGTCGTACAAAATACAATTTACTCATTTTTCTGCTCCTAATATTATTCCATACTCTTAACCCAGCTCTGCAAACTGCGCCATATAAAGCTTATAATAAGCTCCTTTTTTCTCCATCAGTTCCGCCGGGCTTCCCTGCTCTAAAATGCCGCCCTTGTCAATCACAAAAATACGGTCTGCATTCTGGATGGTCGACAGACGGTGTGCAATGACAAAACTCGTTCTTCCGGCAAGCAGCGCCTCGATCCCTCTCTGCACTAAAATCTCGGTGTGCGTGTCAATGCTTGAAGTTGCCTCATCTAAGATCAGGATTTTTGGCATGGAAACCATTGTTCTTGCAAATGCGATCAGCTGACGCTGTCCGATGGAAAGTCCTGCTCCGTGCTCTTTCAGCTCGGTATCATAGCCTTTTTCCATTTTCATGATAAAATCATGTGCGTTGACAGCCTTCGCTGCTGCGATCACCTCTTCGTCGGTGGCATCCAGTTTTCCATATAAAATGTTGTCTCTCACTGTTCCGTGGAAAATGAAATTATCCTGTGTCATGACGCCCATCTGTCTGCGCAGACTGTTCATGGATACTTTCGTCAGGTCATATCCGTCGATCAGGATTTTTCCCTGCTCAATATCATAAAAACGGCTGATCAGATTGACGATCGTTGTTTTTCCTGCGCCCGTCGGTCCGACAAGTGCGATCGTCTCACCCGGTTTCACGACAAAATTGACATCCTCTAACACCTTCGTCTCCGCCGGTGTTCCCCGGTCATAGGTGAATCCAACATGTGAAAATGTGACTTCACCTTTCACTTCCGGCAGTTCTTCTACATCATCTGCATCCGTGATGTCCGGTTCGGTATCCAGAATATCAAAAATCCTCTCTGCCGCTGTCAGGTTTGTGACCAGATTGTTGTAAAAGTTACTCAGATTCATGATCGGGTTCCAGAACATATTAATATAGCTTCCGAACGCCACCAGAAGTCCGACGGATACTTTTTCAAACCCAAGGAAACGGATGCCGACCAGATATAGCATCATCGCTCCGATTCCCCAGCAGAAGTCAATGACCGGTCCGAACATATCTGCAAAAATGACTGCATCCACAAACGCATTGCGGTGTTCATCCGTCAGGTTCTCAAAAATTTCTTTTGTCTCGTCCTCCGCACCAAAACTCTGCACTACATTCATCCCTGCAATGTCCTCATGCACGTAGGCATTTAGGTTGGATGATTTTTTACGGTAAATCTGCCATCTCTTATGAGATATTTTCTGCACCAGAAAAATACCGGCGATCATGATTGGGATCGTGCTTAAGGATGCCAGTGCCAGACGCCAGTCTTTTACCATCATGATCACGACAACACCGATGACGGTGATAAATTCCGGGATCAGAGTCGTGACCATATTCGTCAGGACATCTTTCAGTGAATTGACATCTCCGATGATTCTTGCAAGAATTTTTCCGGTCGGTCTGCTGTCAAAAAACGAGAAAGATAATGTCTGGATATGCTCGTATAAATCCTGTCGGATCTTTAATAATATTTTATTGGAAATCACGGACATACTGTACATTCTTACTTTTACGAGAATGATAAAAAGAACGTTCAGTGCGAGCGCAAAAATTCCAAGTGCGATCAGTCCTTTAAAATCTGACTGCGCTATGTAATGATCGATCGCCTCTTCGATCAGCAATGGGTTTACCAGTGAGATTCCTACGGTAATCCCCATACAGACCAAAACGCCGGCAATCGCTAATTTATAATCGAACAAATAGGAAAGCAGCCGGCTTAAAATCTTCTTTTTGTCGGTGTTTTCCATATATTCGTCTTCACGAAATGAATTGACTGCCATGGTAGCCTCCTTCTGTGTTATATTTAAATCAGGTCAAAATTCCAGCGAAGCCCTGCCTTCGCTATATGTGTCATTTTATATTTTTATTTCCAGCTTCTGCATGGCACACTTTTTAAGATGCCAGATATCCGCCGTACTGTGCCATATAAGTGTCATAATACAGTCCCTTCTTTGCAAGAAGCTCCTCATGTGTGCCGCGCTCTGCGATCCTGCCATCCTGCAGATAAATGATCTCATCTGCGTGGCAGACTGCTGAAATGCGGTGTGCAATGATGATCTTCGTTGTGTCTTTCAGACTGTTTAATGTCTTCTGGATTTCATGCTCGGTTTCCATATCAAGAGCCGAAGTGGAATCGTCCATGACAAGAATCGGGCTGTGTTTTGACAATGCGCGTGCGATACTGATCCGCTGTTTCTGTCCACCGGAAAGTCCTACACCGCGCTCACCGATAACGGTCTCATACTGTTCATCCATTTTTTCAATAAAACTGCTTGCCTGCGCACTCGCTGCGGCACTCTTTATCTCGTCCATCTGCATCGTGCTGCGGTTACCCATTTTAATATTTTCTTCAATGGTATCCGAGAACAGGAACACATCCTGTAAAACAACGGCAACGCTTCTTCTAAGCTGTCTTAAAGATATTTTTCTGATATCCACACCGTCGAGTCTGACGGAGCCTTCTGTTGTGTCATAAAAACGATGCAGCATGTTGATGATCGATGATTTTCCGGAACCTGTCGCACCCATAATTCCGAGCGTCTTTCCCTCTTTTACCGAAAAACTGATGTCTGATAAAATCTGTTTTCCATCCAGCTTGAAGGAAACATGATCAAACTCAACATTTCCGCTGACATGATCTAACGTTACAACATTCCGGCTATCCTCAATTTCCGGTTTCACCTCATATATCTTTTTGATTTTTTTATATGATGCGACTGCGGAAGACAGGTCGTTTGTCAGCCATCCCATCATTTCCATTGGCCAGGTACAGTTCCTGCTGTATTCCACATATGCGACCAGCGCACCTAATGACATATTTCCATTCATCACGGAAATTCCTCCAAGAATGGTAATTGCCACCGGAAGCACTTTTCCGACAAACTGAAACAGCGGATAATACCGCACCAGCACTTTGGACTGTGTGATGTTCAGATTGTAATAGCGTTCGTTGTGGGACAAAAATTTTTTGATCTCATAATCTTCCCTTGCAAACGCTTTTACCGTGCGCACACCTGCCAGATTTTCCTCTGCAACAGTGGTCAGCACCGCGTTTTCCTCGCTGATATCCTCATAAACTTTATCCAACTTACGTTCCATGATAATTGCCACCACAGCGCAGCAGAGCATGACTGTAACCGGCAGAAATGCCATTTTCCAATTCAGGGAAAACATGCAGTATAAAACAAATACCACATGGATCGTCACCTCGATCAGCAACATTCCCACATAACCTAATGCATTCTGGATTTTATCCACATCATCTTTGACTCTCGCCATCAGTTCTCCTGTATTGGTATCGTCAAAATACCGCATGGACAAGGTCTGAATGTGGTTAAATAAATCTTTCCGCATCTCTGCCCCGATTTTCGATGACAGAAAATCAAACGTAAACTCCTTACAATAACCAAAAATGCTTCGTCCGATTCCAACGAGCACGATTCCGGTCAACAGCTTCGTCAGAATCTCCATCTGCCCGCCTAAAATAACGTCATCCACAATCTTCTGTGTGATCTTCGGATATAACATATCTAACGCAATAGCAGTGACCATGCTTGCAACGGCAAACACATAACCATACCAGTAATGCCCGATATAACTGCTTAACTTCTTCATAATACCTCCTTGTTTTTCCGAAGGAAAAATGCGACTGCCCATGCAGGAGCAGAGGTATTTATCCTCCCTTGTTTTGCGAACCCCGGTAAACAAAAAACGCTCCGCAGTATCTTCACCACGAAGCGCATTTATCCGCTGATCTGTCTTAAAACATAAAAAGTCCGTGGCGAATTACACCACGGACATATCTCTCATTCCCATAGCAGTGAACTGCTGCTTAAAAAAGTTTACCGAGGTAATTCTTACTATGATTTTGTAATGTTGTGTTATTTGTTGTAAACTGAATCATATCCTTACCTCTCTTTCTTCTTATTTTGCATCTGTAAACGCCACCAAATGTGCCACTATGATTCTCATGCAATTTAGCTTACTAACTTAGTAAATCATAAAGACTTCTAATTGTCAACACAATTAATACAAAATCTCCAGATATTTCCAACATATTTTTTCAGATGCTGTCAATAATAGAATTAGGACAAACAACAGCGGCTTGCTTCTGATTTATCAGAAAAATTGACGTTGCTGCACTCCTAAAATAACACAAGGGAAAAATATGGAGGTGAAACCATGAGCGGATCTAATTCAGGTTCTAACACCAGTAAAATGGCTGTACCACAGGCAAAAGAGGCCATGAATCGTTTCAAACAGGAAGTTGCAAGTGAAATTGGAGTACCTTTAAAAGAAGGTTACAATGGTGACTTAACTTCTGCACAGGCTGGAAGCATTGGTGGTGAAATGGTCAAAAAAATGATCATGAAGCAGGAAGAACAGATGAAAAACTAGCCATTAGGAAAAAGCCACTGCACATCTTAGGTATCTTCCCAAGATCTGCGGTGGCTTTTTTGTGCATCATTATGTAAATCTGAAAACAATAGAATGCACGCTCTACGAACATTCTATTGTCATGAATTATTTATTGCAAAACCCTTTTTGCATATTCTGTATCAGGATTATACTTCTTCAAAATTGCGATAGACAATTCCTTTTTTCACATGCTCTACGACTTCCTCATCAAAATCTGTCAGGCAATCCACGATTGCTAATCCAAAATCGATTGCGGTTCCCATTCCACGGCTTGTGATAATGTTTCCGTCCACAACAACTGCATCCTCACTCGTGATCGCACCGGTCAGTTTTTCCTCAAATCCCGGATGGCAGGTAGCATGTCTTCCTTCCAACAATCCTGCTGCCCCTAAAACACTCGGTGCTGCACAGATTGCTGCAACAATTTTTCCCTCTCCTGCGAACTTTTTAATCACTTTATTGACCATGTCGCTTGCTCCAAGATTTAAAGTTCCAGGCATTCCTCCCGGAAGAACGATTGCATCAAATCCGTCAAAATCAACTTCTGATGCAAGTGCGTCTGTCAAAAATGTGACATTATGGGAACTGGTCACTTCTTTTTTATCTGTGATAGAAATGGTTGTCATCTCTAACTTTGCCCTGCGCACAATATCAACAACTGTCAGTCCCTCAATCTCTTCGCATCCGTCTGCCATAAAAATACCAACTTTTTTCATGCCGTTTATCCTCCATTTTTTCTGTGTCAAAACTATCTTTTTCGCAGAAAATAATCTTCTGCTGTCAAACCACAGAACGTTATTTCTGCGATTTCTAAACATAATCTGTTCTCATTTATTATAAAAGGATGCTCTCTCCACGTCAATATCACTTACGCATTGCAAAATGCAGACAATTAGCCTATGATAACTACAGTATCACTGAATCTTATGATAACGAAAGGAACTCTTCATGGAAATCGAACGCAAATATTTAATTGACCGGCTCCCGGAAAATTTGGAGCAATACGAATGTAAACACATTGAACAGGGTTATCTGAATACAGATCCTGTTGTCCGCATCCGAAAATCAAATGACAAATATACATTGACTTACAAAGGTGCAGGACTGATGTGCCGCGAGGAATATAATCTTCCGTTAAACGCAGAAGCGTTTGCCCACTTAAAAGAAAAAATTGATGGAATCCTCATCCAAAAGCGCAGATACCTGATTCCACTTACCGATAAACTGACCATTGAACTTGATGTCTTTGAAGGGGAACTTGCGCCTTTGCAGCTTGCCGAAGTAGAATTCGAGACAAAAGAAGAGGCAGAACATTTCGTCCCGCCTGCATGGTTTGGGGAGGATGTCACATTTTCTTCCAAATATCATAACAGTACGCTCAGCAAACACTAGGCGCACTGTTTTTCTAAATGCTTTTTTCATGACTTTGTAACGACACTGTGCTGCCTCTTTCATCTCAGACGGTTACTCTCGTACCGCTGTCTCGTTCGAAGGCACATCTTCAACTGATCATAGCGATCGTCAATGTCACCTTCCGGGATCACAACATCCAATGCAACCGCCAGCGTATTGATTATCTGGTCATCGATCTCATCCCGCAGTGCAACCAGAATATTATAGCGCTCATCAAAGTCTTCGGAATCCAGAAATTCCAGAACCTTTGGATTGATACCGCCCTCGTATTCACTCTGCACACTTGTTTCCTTTTGCGCTTCTGCCGGCACATCCGAGGATAACTCAACCCGCTCAAACCGGTATTTCTGTGCCACATCCGGATATTTTTCGTGGTCGACTTCACTCATAAACATTTCCAATGGTCTTGCATACACACCAAAATCTCCGTAAAGTGCCTGATAAATGACAAGCTGCTCGCCAGTCTCCGAATGCTTTGCCACCGCAATGATCTGATATAATTTATTTTTGAAATGCCGGTAAAATTCTCCGCTTTTTGGTAATTGCCGCACGCTGTTTTCCTCTTTTCTGCCACAAATTATGTAAACTGCTTTTTTCAATGAACTGCATGATCAGAAATCTATAAATTATTTCCAAATTCCTGATAGCTGTTCAACATATCCACGCCTTCTGCAATAAAATCCCTGTCAAATTCCAGATTACCACTATAGCCCATGATCATGAGATCGTTCAATTTCTGCATGATATCACAGTCCTCATCAAAACCGGCTCCAATCTGCTGTCCGACAGGCTGTATCCCCTGCATGGCAACTTTTCCACTCGGTGTCAGTATCGGTGTATCTGCCGCTCCTCTTGCAGCCGCATGCTGCATTCTGTCTGCATCTTTTAATAAATCCTCATTATTTTCCTGTACATTCTGTTTTGCACGGCTTAAAATATCCTGATTTTTCTGTGGACGTGACTGCGCCGTTCCTCTATTCGTCTGTGACCAAGGATTTTGCACCGGACGTCCGGACGGCTGTGGTCTGTATGGCTGTGCTTGTCGATTTGACTGTGCCCCTCTGTATGGCTGTGCCTGTCGATTTGACTGTGCCCCTCTGTACGGCTGTGCCTGACGGCTTGACTGTCCTGCACTATAGTTCTGAGGCTGACGGTTCATCTGCCCGGCTCCATAAACTTGTTGGCGGTTATTCTTCACCGGTTTTCCATTTATATAGGTAGTATTGTTTCGATTTGCTCCCTGATTCTGTGCCTTTACCTTTGACACGATCACTGCGATCACAATAATAATAAATATCAGTTCAAACATATTTCACCCTTCTCCCTCTGCGCTGCAATATTTCGTTGCTCCTATCAAATATTATAATAGTTTCTGTTTTCTTTCACAAGACTTAGTTTAAATAACCAGAGTTTAACTTACCATAGAGCAGCAGATTTTGTGGTGCTTTTATAGGCTGTGGGGGGCAGATATAAGAGTTCTCTCACAAGGCAATTTTATATGTTAATGAAAAAGAAAAACGGTACAAACGAAATATTATGTTTCTGTTCGCTGAACATTCCGATGGGCTTCTGAACAACAATCATGTTCAGCAAAAGCTTCCATGATTGTTAGAATCCCATCTTCATAGCTCACGAAGAAAATAATATTTGTTTGTACCGTTTTTCTTTCATTTACGCTGTGAATGACTTGTGAGAGGACGCTTATATTTGCCCAATCAACATCATGAATCGCACCACAAAATCTGCAATTTACGTTATGGAACTCCGGGTTATGGGATGAGTGCCTATAAAGGGAGGTGACGACAAAATGCGGTCATTCTCGATGTCTTGTGATTCGCCAATCATAAAAGGGCACACCTCCCGGAGTTTCATCTTTGGGTTCTGCCGCTCGTAACATGGATTGACGGATTTTCAGATTGAATTTCTATGGAGTGTATGTTCAAAATATTGCAGTTTCATAACTTATGAGATAATGAATGTAAAATGGACGAATATTGTTTTCGTTTTGCGTTATGGAGATGAAACTCTCCATTTGTGGAAGCCTCTGCTGAACACAAATGTTCAGAGAGGTTCATCGCAATGTTTAACGCAACGAAACACAATATTCGTCCATTTCACATTCATGTTTTCGTAAACATGTCAGACTGCAATATTTTGTTCATAACCGAAATTATAAAATTCAATCTAAAAATCCGTAACACCACCTACAGGCGGCAATTCATAAGTTAAACTCCGCTTACTCCTGATAGATTTTGATGATGTCTTTCACCACTGCAATCAGTTTCTCATAACTCATCGAAGAAGTATCCAGACAGAAATCGTAATTTCTCGCATCATTCCATGCATTGCCCGTATAGTACTTATAATAGTCTGCACGGTATTTATCAATCTTTGCGATCTTCTTCTCCGCCTCTTTTGCAGAGATACCATTCTGGTCAACGACACGCCTGATACAGTCCTCCAACGGTGCGTAGAAAAATAAACGGATCACATCCGGATTGTCTTTTAAAACATAATCTGCACAGCGGCCAATGATAATGCACGACTCCTGTGCTGCAAGATCTTTGATGACCTTTGCCTGATAATTGAAAAGATTGTCATCTGATACAAAATCGCTGCTTTCCGGCGGAAGCACTCCGCCTTTATATGGATTCTTTTTTAGGATATTTAACAAAAGTGGTGACTTTTTCATTTTCTCATCCACTTCGCCAAACAATGCCTCATTGATTCCACTCTCATCAGATGCCATTCTTAAGATTTCTCTGCTATAACAGTTAATGCCAAGATCTTTTGCCAGTAAATTGCCAAGTGTCTTACCACCACTGCCGTAGCTTCTCGCAATTGTAATTACAGTTTTTTTCATATCCTGCCCCAGCCTTTCTGCAATTCTTTCTTTCAGTATACACCTCTCTGCCCAAAAAGTGTACCTCATATCCACATTTACATCGTCTGTTATTCACCAAGATATGCCTTCTTAATGGAATCATTGTTCATCATTTCCTTTGCATCTCCGGACAACACAATATTGCCGGTCTCTAATACATAGGCACGATCTGCGATCGCAAGTGCTTTTTTTGCATTCTGCTCTACAAGCAGTACTGTTGTTCCACTTGCAGAAATCTCCCGGATAATATGGAAAATTTCTTCTACAAGAATCGGAGAGAGTCCCATGGAAGGTTCATCCATTAAAATGATCTTCGGCTTTGACATCAGTGCGCGTCCCATAGCAAGCATCTGCTGTTCGCCACCGCTCAGTGTTCCGGCAAGCTGGTTTTTTCGCTCCTCCAGACGCGGGAAGCTCTTGTATACACGTGCCAATGTCTCCTCGATCTCTTTTTTATCTTTTCTGGTATATGCGCCTAATTTCAGATTTTCGTACACAGATAATTCTGCAAACACACGTCTTCCTTCCGGTACATGTGCCATTCCCATGGATACGATCTTATGTCCCGGGATTTTGCTGATATCTTTGCCCTCAAAAATAATCTCTCCGGCTTTCGGCTGAAGCATTCCGGTGATGGTCTGTAACGTTGTGGTCTTTCCCGCTCCGTTGGCACCGATCAATGCAATGACTTCGCCCTCATTTACTTCAAAGGAAATACCTTTAATGGCCTGGATCACACCATAATATACTTCCAGATTTTTTACCTCAAGCATTGCCATAATAACGTCCTCCTATTCACCCAGATATGCCTTGATAACCTGTGGATCATTTAATACATCACTGGTTTTTCCCTGCGCTAACACCTGTCCGAAGTTCAACACCGTAAGTTTCTCACAGATTCCTGACACAAGCTTCATATCATGTTCGATCAGAAGAACCGTCATGTCAAACTCATCCCTGACAAAATGGATCGTTTCCATCAGTTCTTTTGTTTCATTTGGATTCATACCTGCTGCCGGTTCGTCAAGCAGTAATAATTTTGGATTTGTCGCAAGTGCACGGGCGATCTCCAGTTTTCTCTGTTTACCATAAGGAAGATTGGATGCAAGGAAATCAGCCTCTTGATCCAGATCAAACACTTTCAGAAGTTCCATTGCCTTCTCATTCATCTCTGCTTCCACTTTGCGGTATTTTGGCAGACGCAGGATTCCTGTCAATGTAGAATAAGGCATTTGATTATGTAAACCTATTTTGACATTATCCAGAACAGACTGCTCTTTGAAAAGCCGGATATTCTGGAACGTTCTGGCAATTCCCTCTTTATTGATCTCCACCGTCTTTTTGCCAGTAATGTCTTTTCCGTCCAATGTGATGGTTCCATCGGTTGGTGTATACACACCTGTCAGCATATTAAAACAGGTCGTTTTTCCTGCACCGTTTGGTCCGATCAGTCCATATAACTGTCCCTTTTCAATTGTAATGTTGAATCCGTCTACCGCACGAAGTCCACCAAAGGAGATCCCAAGATTTTTTACCTCTAATAATGCCATATTATGCTGCCTCCTTTTTTGCTGACTTTTTGAATTTTGCTGCGATACGCTGTCTCATCTCGATACATTTTGGTGCCCAGTTGAAAAGCATCATTACGATCAGAACAATGGAATAGATCAACATACGATAATCCTTCAGTCCACGGAGCACCTCCGGAAGCAGTGTTAAAATGACTGCTGCAATGATCGATCCACGGAAGCTTCCCATGCCGCCTAATACGACAAATACCAGGATCATGATGGACATATTGTATCCAAAGTTTGTCGGAGTTGCTGTAACGGTAGAAAGATTATGCGCATAAAGCACACCGCCAGCACCTGCGATCGCTGCGGAAATGGTAAATGCCATCAGTTTGAACTTTGTTATATTGATACCGACAGATTCTGCTGCGATCCGGTTGTCACGGATCGCCATCACTGCACGGCCGGTTCTGGAATTTACAAAGTTATATACGATAAATAAAATGACCAGGATCATGATCACACCGGCTGTAAAACTGGATAAATGAGGAATCTTTGCAATTCCCTTTGCTCCATTGATCAGCCAGATACCATCTTCGCTTAACTCGATCTTATTTCCATCCGAGATAGCAAAATGAAATCCATTCTCATCTTTTGCAATATATAAAACATTAATGACATTTTTGATGATCTCACCAAAAGCAAGCGTTACGATCGCAAGATAGTCGCCGCGGAGACGGAGCACCGGAATACCGATGAGGAATCCAAAAAATGCGGCTGCGACAGTTCCAACTGCAATTGCAATCAAAAACAGAATCACTTCATTCTGAATGCTGTCCTGTAACAGTTTGGTGCAGAATGCACTGGAAAATGCTCCCACACACATAAATCCGGCATGACCGATACTAAGCTCGCCCAGATAACCGACACAGAGGTTTAAACCAATTGCCACGATCGAATAGGTACACATTGGAACAAGAAGTCCCTGCATCAGGGAGGACATGTTGCCGGTTGTAATCATAGTCTGTACAATTATGTAAACCACAATGACCATAGCAAATGTAATGATATGATCTTTTGTACTTTTTTTCATTGTTTTCAAATTTAACTTTGCCATATCTGCCACCTACACTTTCTCATGAACCTGTTTGCCCAAAATTCCCGAAGGCTTCACAAGAAGCACAATGATCAGGACTGCAAACACGATCGCATCGGATAACTGGGACGAGATATATGCGCGGCCTAAAATCTCGATCACACCAAGAAGGATCCCTCCGATCAATGCTCCCGGAATGGAACCGATCCCTCCGAATACAGCGGCTGTGAACGCCTTGATACCAGGCATTGCACCCGTATACGGTGTCAGTGTCGGATAAGCGGAACAGAACAGTACGCCTGCTACCGCTGCAAGACCGGAACCAATTGCAAATGTCAGGGAGATCGTTGCATTTACATTCACACCCATTAACTGCGCTGCATCTTTATCCTCAGATACTGCAAGCATTGCCTGACCGGCTTTGGTTTTCTTGATAAAAAGCATCAGTGCAGCCATGATCACAACGCACGCCAGAAATGTAACAATTGTTGTACCGGAGATTGTGAGTGCTCCACCTGCCAGTTTCAATGCCGGAAGTGTTACAACATTTGTAAACGATCTTGTATCAGCGCCAAAGATCAGTAATGCTGCATTCTCTAAGAAATAGCTGACACCGATGGCAGTGATAAGAACTGCCAGAGGCGTTGCCTTTCTGAGTGGTTTGTATGCGATCTTTTCAATCACAATGCCGAGTACGGTACACACGATAATAGAAAGTACCACTGCCGGGACCGCTCCCCAGCCCTGTCCGCTCATTGTCATAAAGACAATATAGCAGCCTACCATAATAACATCACCGTGTGCAAAGTTTAACATTTTTGCGATACCATAAACCATGGTGTATCCCAATGCGATAATTGCATAGACACTACCGAGGCTGATACCGTTGATCAGGTAGGATAAAAAATTCATAACTACACCTCTGTCTTTCTGTTAATTTACTACGTTAAAACATTACTTTTTCACATCAAGGATTATAACATATAAAATACCTGTATACAATCTTTCTGTTAAAAAGAAGGTGTCATACGGCAGCCCAAGCCACCGTTGACACCCTCTGGGGAAACTGGATCGCCCTTATTTTCGTTGTATCATTATCGCAGATTACATTGCTGTATAAGCACCATCTTTGATCACCATAGCCTTTGGAGCTTTACTTACTTCTCCGGTAGCTTCCCATGTCATGCCATCACCTGTCAGACCATCTACAGAAATCTTTGTCATAGCCTCTGTCAGAGCTGTTCCGATATCAGATACGCTCATATCCGGTGTTACGCCAGCTTCCTCGATTGCAGCTTTGATCGCATAAATTGCATCATATGCATCTGCACCGAACTGGTTTGGTGTATCACCGTAAAGCTCTTTGTATTTGGATACAAATGCCTGTGTCTTCTCATCATCTGCATCTGCAACGAATGGTGTTAATAACATTAAACCTTCTGCTAAAGATGTATCAAAGTTTTTCACATCAAGGATACCGTCCATACCATCACATCCGAAGAATGTCGGTTCATAGCCCATTCCGTTTGCCTGATTTAAAATGATGGAAGCCTCTGTATAGTAGATTGGAAGGAATACCAGATCAGCACCTTCACTCTGTGCTTTCTGTAACTGTGTGGAGAAGTCTGTCTTGGAATCTGCTGTGAAAGCTTCCTCTGCGACAACCTCAAATCCCTGATTTGCTGCTTCTTTTACGAATGTAGCTTCAATACCGGATGAATATACATCAGAGCTGTCATAGATAACTGCTACTTTTGTTGCAAGTTTGTTCTCACCAATGTACTGTGCGGAAGCTGTTCCCTGATTCGGGTCTGTAAAGCATGCCTGGAATACATTGTCGTTTTCAATGACATCTGTGGAAGAAGCGGATGGTGTGATCTCAAACATACCATCTTCTGCTGTCTTATCTGCAACTGCAATACATGGAGTTGTTGTAACAGTTCCCATCAGAACCTGCATACCCCAGTCTTTTAAAGAGTTATAAGCATTGACAGATTTCTCTGCATCGCTCTGGTCATCTTCTGCTTTGAATTCTACCTGATATCCATTGATACCACCTGCTTCATTGATCTCATCTACTGCGATCTGTGCGGCATTCATAACTGCAGAACCATAAATTGCTGCTGCACCTGTTGTAGGTCCGATACCACCGATCTTAAATACGCTTCCATCTGCCGCGCTGTCTGTGGAACCGCTCTCCGTTGATGCTGCGCTTCCTGTGCTTCCTGTATCTGCGGATGATCCACATCCTGCGAATGTGCCAACTGCCAGTGCAGCTGCTAAAAACATACTCACTGCTTTCTTCATAATAATCCTCCTTGTTTGCGAAGCAAATCCAATTTTACGAAGTAAAATTTTTCCTCTGAGTGAGGAGAGGATTTAGCCTCCTTTTTGAAAAGCAAAAATTAAATTTTATTGAGATAATTTAATTTCTTCTTCTCAACTTTCTTTTTCTTGTAGAGAATCTTATCAAATTTTCTTTTTATGCACAATATTCAGAATCACCTAAATTATTGATGTATTTTAACGTCAAATTATGCAATTTACTCATTATGATAACTTGTGGTTATGGCTTTTATGCAGGTGTGTCATACTATACGATTTTTACGCATAAATATAGTGCTGTATCATATGTTCCAGCTTCTCTCCGCATCCCGCATAATTGGCTTCCATAGCCAGCGATTCCATCAGATGTTCCTCCAGATATCGCTCTAAAAAGCTGTTGCGGAACTCATTTTCCATCTCTCCGACTTTGCTCTCTTCCTCATGCTGTAGATAATATGCGAGTGCAAAAAAATTTGGCGACCGCCATTCCGATGTATCCTCCAGCAATGCCTGCAGATTTTCCAACTCGCTCCGCAGCATGATCAGATTGATCTTGTCCATATTTGCCGCCATATTTTTGAGTCCGTCGGCTGTGGACTTAAAATCCGGATCATCCTCCCGGATACTGCACTCATGGAAGATCTGATCCAAATGTCCGTTCAGTCTGTCGAGATCACGCTTCACATCCTCAATGGGAATCTCGTTCATGTCTTCCATCATATTGATCAGTCCGCGCCTTGCAACTGCCATATGTTCCTGCGAATCGACATACCCCTGACGCAGGTTTCCACCAAGTTCTAATGCGTCCTTTAAATCTTTCATCTGGACTTCCACCTGTTTTTTGTCCAGTTTACTCGCCAGCAGTTCTTTGCGGAGTTCTTTTACCTCGCGCGTCAGTTCCGCCACACGTTTCTGTTCCTCTGTTTTCTCTCCGAAAATCATGTCTGTCTTCTCCTCTTCCACAACCTGCGAACATTCAACTAATATTCTCTGCTTAGTATAATCCAAGACAGCAAAACAGGCAATTGCGGCTTTCCGCAACTGCCTGTCTGCTTACTCTAATAACTCTGATGTATAATGCACGCCGTCTTTGTCATATAAATCTGTGAGTTCTAAATCTGGATCCGTGTAATAGAGCACACTGTTCTCTCCAAAAATCGTCTGGATACCGTTTTCTGCGAGATTTTTTACCGCCTCTGTATCCATCGTATCAGCGATGTAAACCGGGCTTACCTTCAAAATGAGTTCTGCACAGCTGATGTCGTCCGCATAAGCTGCCATATTATTGACTGCGGACTTACACAGTCCGTCTGCGGTATCTGCATAACGGGTCCTGATATCACCGCTCTTAAATTCATAATAATGATATTTTTCCTTGTCCGACATCGGATAATTATGCAGACTGACAATACTTTCCGCCCCGTCATAATGCATGACACCGGCAGGATAAATGATATTCCCCTGCCTGTCATATAGATTGAAAGAATAATCCGCATTTTCCTCTGCTGTCCCGGATGTATCCGGACCGGCATTTAATTTTGTAATCGCAGAAGTCTGATCCAGATTTCTTGTGAATCCATCATAGCTTGTCAGTGAACCTAACGTATAGCCGTTATCGATCATGACATCCGCCACATAATCAGTAATGAAAGCGTTTTTCATCCACGAAAAATCAATGAAATCCGAAATAAAATTCTTCTCTGCAAAAGCAAGGTAATCGTCGGATACAGACAATCTCACCTGATTGCCACCGAGCAGTTCGACGTTCACGTCAGACGGATCATTGCTGTAAGCAGCCACCTCTGAAAAATAAGCTGCCACTTCCCCATTCTGGTAAGCATCATAGTTAACTGTCTCAGAGTCATCATTACAGAAAAACAGATTGTCATATTCTGTATACACAGGCGCAAGATAAATTGCCCGGTTCCCGGTCTCTGCGATCAGCTCAAAAGCATGGTATAATGCATCATCCACAACCATTGTCTCATTCGGGTGCTGGTTGAGATCATACACGTTTGTGATTCCTTCAAACGATTCATCCATACTGAACATTTTATAGGCTTTTACAATGGAATCTGTGTAGAGCAGCGTCAGCGCTTTTTTTTCTGCGGTGGCATTTACGCCCGCTGCCCCGACATAATACTGGAAGATAAAATCATCTCCACAATGAATTTCAGCGGATGAACTCGCTTCAATGTTTGTCCATCCGCTGTCATTTGACATCAATCCATTCAGTGCATACATAAATGCGCCCGAAGCAATGACCAGTAATACGATCACTGCGATCAATCTCTGTCTTGTATTTTTTTCCGAAAGCTCCACCTTCTGAACCGGTCTCACATTCGGAGTATGGTTTCTGTTGCCACCTCTGACGGTTCTTCCCATATCTTAAATAAACACTGCTGCAAGTGCTAACAGGAACAATGCAAGAATGACTGCAAGTACAATAAATCCTGCAATGGCACCCTTTTTGCACATCTTGTAGTTACGATAATGTCTGTGTTTCTTAAAGATCATCGCTGCGATAATACCGATGACCGGAAGCAAGAACGAAAGCAGTGCGTACCACGCACTTCCTGTATCGTGAAGTGGTGGAAGCTGGATCTCATCATGTGCAACATTGTCATGATGTTCCTCTGGTCTCGGTGCATCTTTGTCTAAAATCGTAATTGTTTTTAAAGGCACGTTCTTCTCACGCGTAGCTTTGTATTCTTCAATCTCTTTCTTATTACCAAATACCCAGTGGTCATGACCGATACAGACTAACTCCGGTTTGTCTGTACTGTAATCATGAATGGATGGATCATAAGTAAACAGCACTTTATTTTTCTCTAACTGTGGATCCGGGATCGGGATCGCAGAGATCAGAGAATGTGTATACGGATGCAGTGGGAAGTTGAACAACTCTTCTGCATCTGCGATCTCCACAATATCACCCTTATAAATAACGGCGATACGGTCAGAGATAAATCTCACGATGGAAAGGTCATGTGCGATAAATAAATATGTTAAGTCTTTTTCTCTCTGGAACTTTTTCAGTAAGTTCAATACCTGTGCACGAATAGATACGTCAAGTGCAGAGATTGGCTCATCAGCAACAACAAGTTCCGGTTCCATTACCATGGCACGGGCTAAACCGATACGCTGACGCTGTCCACCTGAGAACTCATGTGGGTATCTTGTCAGATGTTCCGGCAAAAGCCCTACTTCGTTGATCATTTCCTCAACTTTACGCACACGGTCTGCCTCATTCTCATATAAATGGAAGTTATACAGACCTTCGGATACGATGTAGTCGACAGTTGCACGCTCATTCAGGGAAGCTGCCGGATCCTGGAATACCATCTGGATGTTACGGATGACTTCACGATCCAGGGATTTTGGGATTTTCCCGGAAATACGCACACCTTTGTACAAAATCTCTCCGTTTGCCAATGGGTTGACACGGATGACTGCACGGCCGATGGTTGTCTTACCGGAACCGGACTCTCCTACTAAGGAGAATGTTTCTCCCTTGTGAATATCAAATGTCGCATTTTTTACAGCGCGGACAGCGTTATCGCCCTTGCCAAAAGTAATATCTACATTTTTTAAAGATAATAATACTTCTTTACCATTTTCATCAATCGGACCATGCTCTGGTAAATGAGAAGCATGCTCCTGGTTTTCTGTGTTTCGATTTAGTTTAGACACGATCTAAATCTCCTATATATTGAATGCTTTAACAAGTTTCTCATGAATGTTCTGGATTCCTTCCGGTTTTTCAACCTTTGGAGCATCCGGGTGTAACAGCCATGTTTTGGCGTAATGCGTATCTGTTACTTTGAACATTGGTGGTTCCTCTAAGGTATCGATCTTCATACAGTATGGGTTACGCGGTGCAAATGCATCGCCGACGATACTGTTGTAGAGCGAAGGTGGTGTACCTGTGATCGAGTAAAGAGTTGTATTTCTCTCAGCCAGCTGTGGCAGGGAAGAAAGTAATGCCCATGTATATGGATGACGCGGGTCATAGAATACCTCTTCTACCGTACCAACCTCTACGATCTGTCCTGCATATAAAACTGCAACACGGTCTGCGATATTGGCAACCACACCTAAATCATGTGTAATGAATACGATTGTATAATTGAATTCTTTCTGTAAATCCTTTAACAGTTTTAAGATCTGTGCCTGAATGGTAACATCAAGCGCTGTGGTAGGCTCATCACAGATTAAGATCTTTGGCTGACAGGACAGTGCGATCGCGATAACGATACGCTGTCTCATACCACCGGAATACTGGAATGGATAATCATCAAAACGTGCTTCCGGATTTGGGATACCAACCTTGTCCATCAGATCAAGTGCACGAAGTCTTGCCTCGTTCTCGGTACAATCCTGATGTTTCATGATGACAGAGGTGATCTGTTTTCCAATCGTGATAATTGGGTTTAAGGATGTCATAGGATCCTGGAATACTGTAGCGATCTTCGTACCACGGATCTGGCTCCAGTCTCTTCCATCTTTGATATTTGCAAGGTTTAAGATACATGTTCCATGTAATCTCTCACTGTTCTCATCCAGATATTTTACGCGGAATGTAACTTTATCAAAAACAGCATTTCTCTGCTCTTCATCATTCAGATCCACGCCAAGCTGCATTGCCTCTTTTAATGCATCCAGCAGCGCATTGTTCTGCTTCATACGCTTGCGGAAACCAAAACGTCCGACAGAAAGATATACCTCTTTTGCAAGGATCTCATTTCTCGCTTCTGTCTCTGCTGAGATCGCTTCGCTGACTTCCTTCGCATGTTTTGCCTTAAGCTCTGCCATCTTCCTATCAAATTCCTGATTGTATGCGGTATCATGTGCCAGACTATTTGCACGCTCTTTTACCTTCTGCTCATGCTCTTTCTCGAATGCCTTGATTTTTGTATCCAATTCGGAGATTTTCTTTCCAGCCTCTTTGATCTTATCCTTCTCTTTGGATGGATCGTAAGTCTGTTTCAAGTTGAAGGTATTCGTTCTCTCATGTTTTAACTCAAGGAGTTCTTTTTCATACACTTCTGCTTCTTCCTGGCTTATATCGGCTCTTCTTCTCTTTTCAGACTCTAACTCAAGGATTGCTTTATAAGTGTCTGCACCAAACTCCAGTCTGGAATACTCGTCTAATTTTTTCTTATTCTCTGCGATGACTTTCTTTGCATTGTCATTTAATTTTACAACAGTGTCGGAAAGCTCCTCATCACTGAAAATAATCTTGCCGTTATCAATAAATCCGTTGCTGTCTAACATTCCTGCAAATGTTTTTGTAAAAACAGATTTACCGGAACCGGACTCTCCTACGATCGCAATGGATTCATTCTCATAAATATCCAGTGACACTCCACGGATAGCAGTAAGCACCCTGCCCCTCACATGGAATTTCACGATCAAATCTTTTACTGATAATAATACTTTTCTATCTTCCATCTACCTAACCTCTACATGTGTGTTCTCGGATCAGATGCATCACCAAGGTTCTGTCCAACGACATATAAAACAATCGTGATGATAGAAGCAACGACTACCGGGCTCCAGAACTCGAACTGCCAGCCAGGGGTAAGCATCGCACTTTCTGACTCGTAAATCAATCTACCAAGTGACATATCTGACATACCCATACCGATATATGCTAAGAACACCTCATAAGAAATATAGGAAGGGATCTCTGTTGCTGCCAGTGTTACAATAACAGATGTCATAAATGGAAGAATATTCTTCATTGCGATCTTAAGTGTACTCGTTCCCAGACATTTGGATGCAAGGTTGTACTCTCTGTCTCGGATGATCACTACCTGTGTACGGATAAAGTATGCGATTCCAAGCCATCCGGTAATGGTCAGCGCCAGTACCATGGTCCAGAAACCAGCTTTAAACAACATAACCATAACGGCGATCAATAAAATGTATGGAATGTTTGCAAGAATGTTATATACCTCCTGCATAAAAACATCCACTTTCTTTGAAAATCCCCAGATAGATCCGACAACAACACCAACGGAAAGGTTGATCGCTGCACAGATAAATGCAAGGGAAATGGAAATCCTTGATCCAAACCATACGGCATCGAATGTAGACTGTCCGGCTGCACCGGTACCTAAGATCCAGTGAATGTTCATTCCCAGACGTTCGATCGCTGCAGATGGTGACAAGTGTTTAGTTGTCGCATCCATTAAGTTACCAAACTTATCATATTCCACAAATAATGGGTAAAGGTAAGTGAATGCGATCAACACACCCAGAATCGCCAAAATAATAATATTAATCTTTTTCTTAAAAAATACACGGAATACAGAATGCCAGTAAGAATATCTTGGCGCTGTAATCTTTTCTGATTCCAGATCACTGTGGTCTACCGGAGCGAATAATTCTTCCTCCGGCATACCGAACTTTTCTAAATCCTGACTCATTTCTAATTACCTGTCCTTTGTTGAGAATGAAATTCTAGGATCAACCATTGCCATTAGGACATCACCTAAAATAAGGGATGTGACTGTTAAAATCGCATAGAACAGTGTTCCACCGACAATAACACCATTATCATATTTGTTGATAGCCTCTGTTAATAAGTTACCAATACCTGGAACGACATACACACGCTCTGTGATGATCGCTCCTGTCAATGCTCCAAGCACTGCCGCAGGGATTCCCTGAATGATCGGGATCGCTGCGTTCTTCAAAATATGTCTGGTGAAAATCTCACCCTCTGTCAGACCACCGGATCTTGCGAATTTGACATAGTCCGAATTCATCTGGTCGATCATATAACGTCTTATCCACTTCATCAGATTTGCTATGGATGGAAGTGCTAACGATACGATCGGCAATATATACATCAGTCTGCTCGGCGATTCCATATCAAAGGTTGTTGGCAGACCAAAGCTTCCGCCGATCGCCTTGAACAGGAAAATATACGCAAGTGATGGTACTGCGATAATAAATACAATATAAAGCGTACCGATCTTATCGACCAGTCTGTCTTTCTTTCTCGCCATAAGGATGCCCAGCGGCACACCGATCAGATAAGACATGATAACTGCGATCAGTCCGATCACAAAGGAATAACCCACTTTGGATTTTCCTGTTTTGTATGTTGCAACATTGGTGTAGTCATCTTCATAACGGTCTGCATACAATAAGCTGGATTCTCTGGAACCCTGCATATAGGTTGCAGTGTGCAGATTGTCCGCACTCTCCTCCACAAGACCGGTTGGATAGGTGACAGTTGATTTTATATAAGATCCCTGATGGCTTGTCATCGTACTGAATACATCCACTCCCTGATTTACCGTGTAGGATGTTCCAAGATTGATCGTCACAATATTCTGATGAACAAACGGAAACTTGGAATCAAAATACAGTAAATACTTGTGTGTTGTACCATTGCCAATGATCGCCGGTGAGAATTTTTCCCCACCATAGACAGGATCATGTAACGTAAAGGTGAGACCTCTCTCACCTACGATGTCTTCTACATTATTAATATCATCAATTGTTATTAAATTTGCAAAATATTTTCCCATACGGGATGCCAATGGGACATCTTTATACGCAAAAAGCTGCTGCTGGCCACCGTCGGCATACTTCTTCTTGTTCATCATGACGGCGTCTTTGCGGACTACCGTGTATCCCTGAGACTTATAATACTTTGTGAATTTTTTGACATATTCACTGACCTGCTCAGAATCCTGTGCCTTGGTTCTTCCGAAACCAACCACTGCAGATCGCTCTTCCTCTGTTAATTCTCCACTGCTTACAAGTTCATTCAGCCAGTCAGAGTAGGTGACATAATCCAGATAACCATAATCTTCCCATTTAGAGTATTTATAGGCAACTCTTGCATTATTACTTGTATGTGAATATTTTGTATCCCCTGCAAAAACAAGGTTTCGGTCTAACATTGTGTAGATCATGATCATGACCAGCGCCACAACGATCACGATAGACACCAGTCCATGTAATATACGTTTTAATAAATATTTTGTCATAATTGTTCACTCATCAATAGTGCAGGGGAGCGGGGAATCCCCGCTCCGATGCAGTGTTGTTATTTCGTAGATACGATTAATAAATACCGATAGATTTGATCATGTATCCGGCATATTCTGGCTGGAATGTATCCAGATAAGATGCAGGATCACCATAGTCAGGACCCCATCCGGATAAGTCACAGAAGTCATAGTTCATTTCGTAACCATAGTTCATGTAATATCCGCTGTAGTACCAGTCTGTGTTATCTGCTGCTGCAATTAAGTTTACCTGGACAAGTCCCTGTGTAGAAGCTTCGATAGACTGTTTCAGAGAGTTTGCTCTGTTTGTAAATACTTCACTGGAAGAAGCATATACAACATCCATCTGGATTGGGTTGTCAGCATCGATCGTAAGACCATCTGCTGCTAACTCTTCTACTGCCTGACTCATTTCTTCCCAGGAGTTATCTGCATTGTACCATCCGTCATATCCGTCGGAAGAACCGGCACCCTCGTTAGCTGTTGGATCCCATACTGTGATCTTCACGCCGTCAGCATCGATCTGATCCTGTACGATCTGTCCATAGTATGTTCCAGCCGGATATGTTTTTTCTGTTCCGTTGATATCAACTGTTACTTCTTCTTCCAAAGTAACAAAGTTACCCGGTGTGTAAGAGTTTCTCATAGAAGCATATTTCAGATCATCACCAACCTGCTGTGCAAGATAAGCACCACGATCCAAGCCCATGGCAAGTGCTCTACGGAAGTGGACGTTCTGCATAGCCTGTTTTGTTCTTGCAGCATCGTCCTCTGTCTGTGAGGAAACTGCTTTTGTTGTATCGTTTGCGTTTGCAAACTGATTACGGTTGATATTAAAGAATCCGCTGTATGTTGTTGCATCTGTAAGTGCTACATATGCATAATCATCAAAGTTTCCATCCGCTTTTGCTGCTGCAACAGAAGCTGTGTTAAGACCTGTTCCATCTACAACACCTGCGATTGCATCGTTATATGCTTTTGTCGCATCAGAACCATCATTGTATACCCATGTCAGTGTATGGATATTGATGTGATCTGCATTCCAGTAGGACTCGTTAGCCTGGAATACGATTGTGTTCTTGGATGTAAAGTTCTTAACAACATATGGTCCGCAATATGCGATAGAATCAGAATCCTTACCATATGTGTAATCTGCTGCATCCGGATCATACTCAACACCAAACTTACCACCCATGGATTCATAGAAGGATCTGTTCATTGGAGCAAATACGTTGTAACCGAGCATTGTTGTGAAGTATGTGCAAGGAGCTTCCAGATCATACTCTAATGTGTAATCATCAACCGCTTTTACACCGACCTGTGAGAAGTCTGTTACTTCACCGGAGATGTACTGGGATGCATTTGTGATGATACCTTCGATCAGGTACTCAAGACCACCCTGGGCATCCATCATATGCTGCATTCCGGCAACAAAGTCATCTGCTGTCACATCAGCAACTTTTCTGCCCTGGGAATCAACCCATGTAGCACCTTTGCGAAGATGGAATGTGTAAGTTAATCCGTCATCAGATACTTCATAGCTCTCTGCTAATGCAGGCTGTAAAGTTCCCTCTCCATCATACTCCATTAATCCATCGTATGTGTTCACGATTGCTTCAGCATCTACAGACTGAGAAGTTGCAAGAATATCCCATGTGGTAGGATCCTGTGTATATAACTGATAATTATAAGTATCTTTGAGCGTGTAACCCTGCTCCTCTAAGTAAGATTTTGCCCATGCTTCATACTCACCTGTTCCTTTTAACTCAGCCCATTTTGCTCTCATTGTGCTGACATCGGAAGCTTTGATCAGCTCTGTTGTGACAACTGCATTATGGTATCTGTCCATATCGTTGCCCCACAGTGTATAGTCAAATGTGTAAGGAGCTACACGTGAGATGGAATAGTTACCACCCTTTGACTGTAATGGAAGCATAACGCCTGATTCCATTAACTTTGCTTCTGCGATTGCTTCAAGTGCAAATTTCTCAGAAACGGTTTCAGCTTCATCAGCTTTCTGGTAAGCTGCCCAAAAATCACCGAGTTCTTTGTCATACAGCTCTGCAGATACTTCTTCATAATTAGCCGGAGCTACTGCTTCTTCGCTGCTGCCTGATTCTGTACCGGCTTCTGTGTCTTCGACAGCATTTGCATCATCTGCGGCATTGTTCTTATTGCCACATGCAGTCATGCTGACTGTCATAGCAAGTACAAGCATAAGGCTTACTACTTTTTTCTTCATAATATTTCCTCCTGTAGAAATAATCTATATAAACGCTTATGCGCTTATATCATAATTTTTCCTGTTTCTCTGCGGTAAAAAACGTATTCTGATCCGGGCTTTCAATTTCAATGTGTTATCATTGCGCCACGTTATCGTGCTAAATTATTTTTTTACAACCAAAAAAAGTGCCAACAGACTTTTCCGTCTATTGCACTCACTAGATACAAGTGTCTTTTTCCCGCGTACAACACTTCTTCTATTATACATGCATCTGCGATTTTGTCAATAGTTTTTCTTTTGTCACTTTCTTCCTTATACACACGTTTTATCATATATTTTCCCGCTGTTTTCTCTCCCATCGTTTCTTTATTACAGCTTAATTACAGCTTATTGCAATGCCTCTGTCTCCTCATATCTCTTTAAGCTTTTATTGCTTTACTTATGTACTGTATTATCTCGATATCAGAGCATTGCCTTAATATGTATTATACAAAGCAGTCGACATTTGTCAATAAAAATTTGTTTACCAAGAAACATTTTTCTCGTTGACATAGTAAAAAAAGAGCAGGGATGCCCCGTATTAGGGGCCTTTCCCTGCTCTTTGTCTCTATTCATTTTCCCGACTAACTTTTACAGACATCCGCCTGTCAAAATCTGTTATCTATTAAACGCCTTTTTTTCGAATTTGTCAACCAGCTTTTCCATACATCCATCTTCAAAAGGACTATTTAACCCTGCTTCCACGATCACATTGGTAAAGAAATCACGTGCGGAAAGATTACAGAGTTTATAGTAATTCTTCCATGCTTTTTCAAAGTCTTCATCCATCATGACTTTGAACTGCATCGCACACACACTTGCAAGACAGTAATCAATATAATAGAACGGGCTGCCAAAAATGTGCGGCTGTTTCTGCCAGAAGCCGCCTTGTCCAAAGAAAGGATCTTCTTCGTAATCCATGTGCGGGCGGTAAACTTTTTCCAATCCTGCCCAGACTGCCTTGCGTTCTGCCGGTGTCATCTCCGGTTTTTCGTACACAATGTGCTGGAACTCGTCCACCATACATCCGTATGGGACAAATGCAGCGGAATCTTCCAGATGCATTTTCAGGTAATCGTCTTTCCGGTCGCCAAAAAATAATTCCATCCAGTTATAGGTGAAGTACTCCATCGACATGGAGTGGATTTCGGCTGTCTCCATCGTGATATCGGCGAACTCACGGATCTCTTCGTCTCTTAACAGATATCCCTGGAATGCATGGCCACATTCATGGGTGATGACGTCCACATCTCCGCTTGTTCCGTTGAAGTTTGCAAAAATAAACGGAGACTTGAAATTTGGAATATAGGTCATATAACCGCCCTGACGCTTTGTTTTTCTTCCGAGCACGTCAAAAAGTTCATTCTCCATCATAAAATCAAAAAATTCCTTTGTCTGTGGAGATAATTCACTGTACATTTTCTGTCCTGCCGCAAGAATTTCCTCCGGTGTTCCGATCGGCGCAGGATTTCCATTCGTGAAATAGACGTCTGTATCAATATAGGAAAGCTTCTCCACACCAATACGCTGTCTGCGCTGCTCATGTAGTTTATTGGCAAACGGGACAAAGTATTCTTTCACCTGTTTCCGGAAATTTTCGACCATTTCCTTGTCATAACAGTTGCGGTTCATACGGTAATAACCAAGCTCCACATAATTCTCATAGCCAAGCTGTCTTGCCTGCTCGGTTCTGTTTTTCACCATCTTATCGTAAATCTCGTCGATCTCATCTGTAACAGACAGGAAATAGTCACTGACTGCCTTCCATGCTTTTCTTCTCAACTCGCGATCCGGGCTGGTCTGGAACTTTTTCATGAGCGACAGATTGTAAACTTCTCCCTCAAAAGGAATCTTCGCTGTAGCGATCAGCTTACTGTAACGGCTGCTCAATGCATTTTCTTCCTGCATTAACGGAATGATCTTCTCGTCAAAAGCCTTGTTTGCGATCTCGATATTTTTAAATGTTACTTTTCCGATCTTACTCTCCAGATAGTCTCTGTAAGGAGAATCATAAAGTACTTTTCCATATTCATTCTCATACTGGCTGATGATCGGTCCGACCTCATCATAGAAATCGCTTTCTTTCTCATAAAATTCATCGGTCGTATCAATATCATGGCGGATCATTGCAAGTTCCATGCTTGTCTGCACATCCGCGGTAAATTTATAGTACTCCCGGTGGATCTCAAACTGCTCCTCTCCGCTTTTTGCATTCTTCGTGCGCTCGATAATGCTCTTATACTCTTTTTCTACTTCTTCCATATCAATGCGTTTGTATGGCATTTCTGAAAATTTCATGGTGTGGTTCTCCTTTTTGTCCTGCTATAATTTATTCCTGCTGTCTTTTTCAAACCTGCATCTGTATTTCATTATATAGAGAACATTTTGTTTTTACTATCTTTTTTTTGAAAAAAGATTATAATGAATATAGTTTATCAAAAGCGAGGTTTTCCATGATTACCACAGAAGAAATTTTAAATATGAATTTTTATAAAAAAGAAAAGTTTACCGGAAGTTACAAGGGCATGCGCTACCTTGTAAAAAAATACAAAGATGACGCGGAAAACGATATCTTCCGTGCCACAGTCTGGCCTGGACCTTATAATTTTGCAACCACTCCCGACGACCAGAAAATTTCCGCCACTTTTCCATTCACAGAAGAAGGAAAACAGCAGGCTGTCGACTGGATGAATGAGCAGTGGCGCTCCAGAAGTGAGTGGGGTATTATTATGCATTCGTGAGAAGTGACTGCTTTTCCTGCCCACTCTTCCATTTTCGTTCTGCTCTCATTTACATCCCCCCTTTTTTATCAAACTTCAAGATAACAAAAAAGGAACACCGTTTCCGATATTCCTTCATACTGCGGGTGACAGGACTTGAACCTGCACGTCGGGGACACTAGAACCTAAATCTAGCGCGTCTGCCAATTCCGCCACACCCGCATAAATTATAAATCATACAATATCCGTATTTTGCTTCATGCAAATCCAGTAAAAAAATATCGTCCTTAAAACAAGGACGATATTTTTTAATGAGACATCGGGGATTCGAACCCCGGACAACTTGATTAAAAGTCAAGTGCTCTACCAACTGAGCTAATATCCCATATTAAGCTGGGCTAGCAGGATTCGAACCTGCGAATGCTGGAATCAAAATCCAGTGCCTTACCGCTTGGCGATAGCCCAACAAAGAAATTTGCTGCACCTATCGCAACATTTTAACAACAAAACCAAAGCTTTATTGTAAGGGTGGATACAGGGATTCGAACCCTGGGCCTCCAGAGCCACAATCTGGCGCGCTAACCAACTGCGCTATACCCACCATACGGCTATAAAGCCTGACACCTTATTAAAATAAGGAAATGTGCTCGAAGGGATTCGAACCCCCGACCCACGGCTTAGAAGGCCGTTGCTCTATCCAGCTGAGCTACGAACACATACGCTCGCATTCACCAAATTGGCAAATGGAAAGCGGGTGATGGGAATCGAACCCACGTATCCAGCTTGGAAGGCTGGTGTTCTACCATTGAACTACACCCGCATAAGTCGGGGTGACAGGATTCGAACCTGCGACCTCCTGGTCCCAAACCAGGCGCTC
>ERZ791785.575-NODE-575-length-29150-cov-3.884929_pt1 | contig 29150 bp, 28 predicted proteins | sample MGYA00509947_ERZ791785 | MGnify/ENA primary metagenome ERZ791785 (study PRJEB30046, sample SAMN00791982) | human gut metagenome | study: EMG produced TPA metagenomics assembly of the A metagenome-wide association study of gut microbiota in type 2... | reverse complement strand
TGAATGATTTATTTTTTTCTAAGGCACTCATAATTTGTTCCTTTGTTATTTATAAATATTTTGCGGCAAGTTGCAAAATTTCTTCTTGAGAGGTTTTTGCAGTTTCAACAATACCGGCAACTTTACCGTTACTCATGACGAGAATGCGGTCGGTTACCCCAAGGAGTTCAGGCATTTCGGAAGAAATCATGATGATGCCTTTATCCTTTTTCGCCAGTTCCTGAATTAATTGGTAAATTTCAAATTTTGCACCGATATCGATCCCGCGGGTCGGTTCGTCCAACATCAGAATCTCCGGTTGGGTTAATAACCAACGACCGATGATGACTTTTTGTTGGTTACCGCCGGAAAGTGAGCCAATCGTTGTTTTGTGCGATGGCGTTTTAACATTCATGGAATCAATGACCCATTGTGTGTCACTACTCATTTTCTTATTACTGAGCAGTTTCCAAGGGGTTAAATAGGATTTCATGTTGGAAATCAGAGAGTTGAACTCAATGCTTAAGTTAGAGTAAATCCCTGTTGAACGACGTTCTTCGGTCACGAGCGCAAAACCGTGGTTAATTGCTTCAAGTGCGGTATGATTTTTTACTATTTTTCCATTGAGTTTAATGGTACCGCTTTTCAGTTCGCGCACGCCGAAAATAGCTTCAACTATATCTGTACGTTTCGCGCCGACGAGACCTGCAATCCCTAAAATTTCCCCTTTACGCAAATTGAAAGATACATCTTGAATAGAAGGTTGGTTTAATGCCGTCAGATTTTCTACTTCTAAGGTAATTTCTTTTGGTACGTTGGTTTTTTCCGGGAAACGTTGAGTTAATTCACGTCCTACCATCATGGAGACGATTTCTTCCATGGTGGAGGTTTTTACCGGCACGGTATTAATCCATTTGCCATCGCGTAGAATGGTGATCTCATCACAAATTTTGAAGATTTCGTCCATTTTGTGAGAAATATAAATAATACCGCAACCGCGATCTTTTAATTTTTGAATGATTTTAAACAGATGTTCCACTTCTTTTTCAGAAAGTGAGGATGTGGGTTCATCCATAATCACGATTTTAGCATTGTAAGAAAACGCTTTCGCAATTTCGATCATCTGCATTTGTGAAACAGAAAGTTTGGCTACTTTTTCTTTTGGATCAACATCAATGTCCAATTCATCAAAAATAGCTTTGGTATCACGGTACATTTTCGCGTGATCCACAAAAGGCCCTTTAAGTGGGTAACGACCTAGCCATAGGTTATCCATTACGCTGGTTTGACGCACAAGGTTAAGTTCTTGGTGCACCATGGAAATGCCGTTTTCTAAGGCTTCTTTTGAGGTTTTAAAATTCACGGGTTTGCCTAAAAACAAGATTTCACCTTCGTCTTTAGCGTAAATGCCGAACAAGCATTTTAACAACGTGGATTTACCCGCACCGTTTTCCCCCATCAATGCGTGTACAGAATGCGAACGGACGCTTAAGTTTGCGTGATCTAAGGCTTTTACGCCCGGAAAGGACTTGCTGACATTAGTCATGGTAAGCAGGACTTCGCCATTTTGGCTTCCGCTTTGACTTTGAATTTGCTCTGTCATATCCAACCTCATAAATAAAGGGGAAGGGACATAAGTGTTGTCCTACGCTTCCCCTTACATTAATAAAACAAATTTATTTTAAGAATTCAGATAAGTTATCTTTATCTACACCAACATAAGGAACGCGTACAACACGATCTTTAAGTTCCCATTTAGTGCCTTCGGTAGCCGGTTTGCCATTTGCTAAGTTATTAGATAACTCAACAACGGCTTTACCTTGGTTTACACCGTCATTTAACACGGTACCTGCAAGTTCACCTTTCTTGATCAGTTGTAATGCTTCCGGTAGGGCGTCAACACCGAAGATTGGTAATTTTTTACCGTGTGCTTTGGTTGCTTCTAATGCACCTAATGCCATACCGTCATTGTTAGAAATGATCACTTCGATGTCATTTGCTTTAGAGCTGGATAACCATGCATCTACTTTGTCTTTTGCTAAGGCTGCATCCCACATACCGGTATCAATGAAGAGTTGTTCAGTTTGAATACCTTGAGCATGTAGTTGTTCTACTACATATTTTGTACGTGCTTCAGCATCTGGGTGGCCCGGTTCACCTTTTAATAAAACAAATTGGATTTTACCGTCTTTGTTTAAGTCTAATGCAGGCATTGCTTTCCATTGTTTTGCAATTAAGTCACCTTGGATAATGCCTGATTCTTTCGGATCTGTGCCTACAAAGTAAGCGTTATCATAAGAAGCGATTGCTTTTGCACCCGGGTCTTTATTGAAGAACACAACAGGAATATTGTCCGGTTTTGCTTTACCGATGATGGTTGGTGCCGCAGATGGGTCAACTAAGTTGATCGCTAACGCTTTTACGCCTTTTGAAAGTAATACGTCAACTTGGTCGTTTTGAATAGACTGTGCGTTTTGAGAGTCATTCATTAATAATTTCACGTCTTTTAATTGATCTGCGTCTTTTTGGATTTCTTTACGCATCAAAGACATAAAGTTGTCGTCATATTTATAGATTGTCACACCGATACGGGTTTCTGCTTGTGCTGCACTGATGCCAGCACCGAAAGCTACTGCTAAAGCAACTGCACTTAATACTGTTTTTTTCATAATGCATGTTCTCCATTAATTGTTCATATAAAGAATAAAGAGGGGTTTATTTCAGTGATAATTCATTAAAGCATTATTATCAAAATCTTACCTTTTTACACTGCAATCGCTACTCGGGTAATTGGCAGTAAGGATACCTTGTTTTTTGGGGAAAGAATGTGATCATATTCACATTTATGAAAACGATTACATATCTCGCTCAAAAATAACGCAATTTTAGCGTTTTTCCTCCTTTGGATAGGGGCTTTCCACCGAAAAACGTCTGACTAATGTCGGATTAAATTGCGGATTAATAGGTAAAGAAAGGCTTTTATCAACCAAGCTTAGTGCCAGTTTTGCGGCATAATTTGCCATAAGATCAATAGGATAACGAATCGTTGTAAGTTTAGGCACCAAATAACGGGCAATTGGCATATCGTCAAAACCAATAATAGAGAACTGTTTCGGGACTTTGATATTGTTTTCATTGAGTACGGATAACGCACCTGCCGCCATGGAATCATTGTAGACAACAACGGCTGTTAAATTATCGTTATAACTCAATAGGTTAATCATGGCTTCTTCACCACCTTCGAAATCCGGTGTGCTATGTACGATGGAATTTTCGACAACGGGGATGCCATGTTCTGTAAGCGCATTCAAATAACCTTGTTTGCGCTCAGCTTCGTCGTTAATTCTATGGTTTGAGCCGATATAACCGATATGGCGATGCCCTGCGTTAATCAGCGTATTGGTAGCAATATAAGTGCCTTTTTGGTTATCCAATCCGACACAGCGGGATTCATAACCTTTAATACAACGGTTGATAATTACCATTCCCGGCACACTTTCTAAATAATCCGCTAAAGTTTGATCATCTAATGCCTTGGAATGCACGACCAAACAATTACAACGTTTACGCAGTAGGGTATCAATCGCTTCTTTTTCTTTTTCTGCCTGATGGTATCCCATGCCGATCAAAATATTTTTGCCATGCTCCATGGCGACGTGATCAACCGCTTTCACTAAAATTGCAAAAAAAGCGTCCGTTACATCGGTCACTACAACGCCTAATGTATCGGAACTTTGCGAAGCCAAAGCCTGCGCATTGGCATTTGGACGGTAGCCTAATTGTTCAATAGCGTTCAATACAGCGGCACGGGTGTGTTCTTTCGCACAAGGGTGATTATTTAACACCCTAGATACTGTCGCGACAGAAACGCCAGCCTGTTTAGCAACATCTCGAATAGTAACCATAGATATCCTTTCATTATGTGTGACTAAAACCGAAGGAATCATAATCGGAAAAAAGACTTTTTGGAAACGCTTACTTTTAAAAGTGTCGTTTCTGTCACAGTTTTTCTGATCGCTTTATGGCTTAAACAAATAGAAATTCATTTTTGTGATCTTGCTAACAGTTTAATTTGTTAAATATGCTATTTTATGCCATATTTTTGTAATCGTTTTCATAAATTAAATACAACCGAACAGAGGTACATTATGACAACTGTTTTTGAACCTACCGATCATCCACACCGCAGATATAATCCGTTAACCGACCAATGGGTTTTAGTTTCTCCTCATCGCGCTAAGCGTCCATGGCAAGGACAACAAGAGAAAGTCAATGAAGAACAAAAGCCAAGTCACGATCCGAATTGCTATCTTTGCCCGCGTAATAAACGCATTACCGGTGAGCCCAATCCCGATTATCACAAACCTTATGTGTTTAAAAATGACTTCTCCGCGCTGTTAGAAGACACACCGGCACCGCAAAATAACGACAATCCGTTATTCCAAAGTTCACAAGCTCGTGGTGAAAGTCGCGTCATTTGTTTTTCGCCGGATCATAGTAAAACGTTGCCATTATTGACAGCACTTGAGATCGAAGAAGTCATTAAAGTCTGGCAGGAACAGCTCCGTGAGCTCGGTCAAAAATACCAATGGGTACAAATTTTTGAAAACAAAGGGGCGGCAATGGGCTGTTCTAACCCACATCCACACGGACAAATTTGGGCAAACAGCTTTTTACCGAATGAAGTGGCGAGAGAAGATAAAGCGCAACGTCAATATTATGAAAAACAGGGTTCTGTACTGTTAGTGGATTACGTCCAACAAGAACTGGCTCGCAAAGAACGTATCGTTGTGGAGACAGAACATTGGGTTGCTGTGGTGCCGTATTGGGCAGTTTGGCCGTTTGAAACGTTGTTGTTACCAAAAGCACAGGTTAAACGCTTAACGGAATTAAGTGACGCTCAAGCGAAAGATTTGGCGGTGATATTGAAAAAACTCACGACCAAATACGACAACCTATTTGAAACCTCTTTTCCGTACTCCATGGGTTTCCACGCTGCACCGTTTAACGGCGAAGAAAACAACCATTGGCAATTGCACGCCCATTTCTACCCGCCGCTTTTACGCTCCGCCACTGTGCGCAAGTTTATGGTGGGCTACGAAATGCTCGGCGAAAGCCAACGCGATTTAACGGCGGAACAGGCAGCAGAAAGACTGCGTGCGTTGAGTGAAATTCACTATAAACTGAAATAATGCGCCGAATTCCCCTCTTTAGCAAAGAGGGGTTAAGGAAGATTTGGTAGAAGGACACCAATCTCATATGAAATTTAAATATCGCAATTAAATCTCCCCCTGCCCCTCTTTACAAAAGAGGGGAGCTGATTGAGCAATACTTGAAGATAAAGGACACAAGCATGACACCAATCCAAAAATCCCAACACATTTTTACCCAAAAATACAATAAACAACCGGAGTTGACCGTGTATGCCCCCGGTCGTGTGAATATTATCGGCGAACATACCGATTACAACGACGGCTTTGTGATGCCATGTGCGATTAACTATGGCACGGCGATTACCGGCGCGAAACGCAATGATCATGTTTGGAATGTGTATGCTGCTGATTTGGATTTGTCAGATGAATTTTTACTAGACAAAGAAATCCCACAAAGTGAACAAAAATGGGCGAACTATGTGCGTGGCGTGGTGAAATTCATTCAGGAACGTTGCCCTGATTTTAAACAAGGGGCGGATTTGGTGATTTCCGGTAATGTGCCGCATTCTTCCGGCTTGAGTTCTTCCGCTGCGTTAGAAGTGGTAACAGGAAAATTCTGTCAGCAGCTGAGCGATTTGTCTTTAAATCATACAGACATTGCGCTTATTGGGCAAAAAGCAGAAAACAAATTTGTTGGTGCCAATTGCGGCAATATGGATCAGCTGATTTCTGCGCTAGGACAACAAGATCATTTATTGATGATTGACTGCCGTAGTCTTGAAACGCAACCAACGCCCGTGCCGCAGGATGTGGCGGTAATTATCGTGAACTCTAATGTGCCGCATGATTTGGTTACCGGCGAATACAACACCCGCCGTCAGCAATGTGAACGTGCGGCAGAATTTTTCGGCGTGAAAGCCTTGCGTGATGTGTCCGTGGCACAGTTTAAAGAAAAAGAAGCAGAATTGACCGCACTTGATCCGCTGGTGGCAAAACGCGCCCGCCATGTGGTGATGGAAAATCAACGGGTGTTAGATGCGGTAGATGCCTTGAAACATAATGACTTAACCCGTCTTGGCGAATTAATGGGGCAGTCACATGATTCTATGCGCGATGATTTTGAAATCACTGTGCCACAAATTGATTATTTAGTGGAATTGGCACAGCTGGTCATCGGTAAACAGGGTGGTGCACGCATGACTGGAGGTGGTTTCGGCGGTTGTATCGTTGCTCTTGCGCCACACGATAAAGTAGAAGCCGTACGCAAAATCGTGGCAGACAATTATGAAAAACAAACAGGCTTGAAAGAAGATTTTTATGTTTGCACGGCTTCGCAAGGAGTGCGTGTATGCTAGAACAACACGCCCAAGGCATTGCGCCGGACGGTTTGCCGTTTCAGCTTTTCACGTTGCAAAATACGCAAGGAATGCGTGTGCAATTTACCGACTGGGGGGCAACGTGGACGTCTTGTCGCGTGCCGGTCAACGGAGAATTGCGTGAAGTCTTGCTGGGTTGCAAGTTGGAAGCGTATCCCGTTCAGCAAGCCTATTTAGGGACGAGTGTCGGACGTTATGCTAACCGCATTGAGAATGCGCAATTTCCGCTTAATGATAAAACCGTGACCTTAACCGCCAACCAAGGAACGCATCAACTTCACGGCGGTGTAAACGGTTTTGATAAACGCCGTTGGGCATTAGAAAAGTGCGGTGAAAATTTCGTGTGTTTTTCTTTGCATTCTGCCGACGGTGATCAAGGTTTTCCCGGCAATGTGGATGTGACGGTAACTTACACCTTAACGGAAGAGAATTCGGTAAAAATCGAGTATGCCGGGAAAAGCGATCAGGATACGGCATTGAATTTAACTAACCACGCTTATTTCAATTTAGAAAACGCTGAGCAGGGGACAGATGTTCGTCATCACTGCTTGCGTCTGAATGCGGATTTCTATTTGCCGGTAGATAACGAAGGGATTCCAAATTCGCCGTTAAAACACGTTGTCGGCACCAGTTTTGATTTTCGCGTTGCCAAGCCGATTCAACAGGATTTTCTACAAGGCGAACAGCTTGCTACCAAAGGCTACGATCATTCTTTTATCGTCAACAAAGCCTGGCAAAAACCTTGTGTTTTGCTGAGTTCACCAAATGATGATTTGCATTTGGAAGTGTTGACTTCACAAGCAGCATTGCAGGTTTACACCGGTAATTTCCTCGGCGGCACACCTACTCGGCATGGCACGCAATACGCGGATTACAGCGGTGTTGCGTTGGAAACTCAATGTTTGCCCGATACGCCAAACCATCCAGAATGGCAAAATTACGGAGGCATTGTGAAAGCCGATGAGGAATATTATCAATGGACGGAGTATCGTTTTAAAGGGAATGATTAAACCCAAAGTGCGGCTAACATTTGCCACATTTTTTCTTTCTGTAGTTTGTCTCTCATAGCCGTAGCTTAAGCGATTAACGATCCTGTGCTGATGACTGCCTGTTTTGTGATATGCCACAAAATTTAAGAGAAAAATAGACCGCACTTCCGTTCTTCCTTTTGCGCTTTCGTGGCAAATATGGTACTTTCTCCGCTGTCAATCCGACGGCAACTTTTTTTATTTTTATGAACGAAGAACACTCGACCAACCAATCTGAAGTTACTAAAAAATCTTTTTTCCAATCCCTTTTCGGACGTTTCTTTCAAGGCGAACTTAAAAATCGCGATGAGTTAGTGGAAGTGATCCGAGATTCTGAACAAAATGATCTCATTGATCAAAATACCCGAGAAATGATTGAAGGCGTGATGGAAATAGCCGAGTTACGCGTACGCGATATTATGATTCCGCGTTCTCAAATCGTTTTCATCGAAACCGATCAGGATTTAGATTCTTGTTTGGACACCATCATTGAATCTGCCCACTCCCGTTTCCCGGTGATTGCCGATGCGGATGACCGCGACAATATCGTGGGGATTTTGCATGCGAAGGATTTGCTGAAATACCTGCGTGCGAATGCGGAAGAATTTAATCTGTTACATATGATTCGTCCGACCATGATTGTGCCGGAAAGCAAACGAGTGGACAGAATGCTAAAAGATTTCCGTTCCGAGCGCTTCCACATGGCGATTGTGGTAGATGAATTTGGTGCTGTGTCCGGTTTGGTGACTATTGAAGATGTGTTGGAGCAAATCGTCGGAGATATTGAAGACGAATTTGATGAAGAGGATGTGGCGGATATTCGCCAACTTTCCCGCCATGCTTACGCGGTGCGTGCCTTAACGGATATTGAAGATTTTAATCAACAATTTAACACCCAATTTAATGACGAAGAGGTGGACACTGTTGGTGGTTTGATTATGCAGGCATTCGGTTATTTACCAAAACGAGGTGAAGAAATTACACTGGAAAATCTGCACTTTAAAGTGACCTCTGCAGACAGCCGTCGCATTATTCAACTTCGCGTTACCGTGCCGGACGAGTATTTGCCGGAAATGGAGAACGTTGAGAACGTGGCTGAGTAGCTTTCCATTTAAAACCGTCAAGTTGCTTCTTTTGGCAATGTGAGGAATGGAAGACCAATATATTAAAAGGATAAAAAGCAGGCATTTTGCCTGCTTCACTATTTTATGATGAACAAATATTTAACTTACCTTATTGCGCTTATTTCTGGTGGCATCGGTGTATTCGCCTTTGCGCCTTTTCATTACTGGGTCTTGTCCTATGTCTCTTTATTTGGCTTGATTTGGGTGGTAAAAACACCGCAAAAATCCACCGCACTTTTATCTGCTTTTTTATGGGGCTTGAGTTTCTTTACATTTGGGGTGAACTGGCTACATGTCAGTATTCATCAATTTGGAGATGCGCCTTTAGCGGTGAGTTATTTCTTAGTGGTCTTGTTGGCAGCATACTTATCGCTATATCCACTCTTATTTGCATATTTGGTACGCCGTTTACAGGTGCAGAGAGCCGTGATGTATCCGGTATTGTGGACGTTTACCGAATTCCTGCGCGGTTGGGTTTTCACCGGTTTTCCTTGGTTACAATTCGGTTATACGCAAATTGATAGTCCGTTTGCCGGAATTGCGCCGATTTTCGGTGTCAGCGGTTTAACTTTCTTTGTCATGTTCCTAAGTGCGGTCGTTTTAAACATCGTTTCTGCGTTGTGGAATTCTCTGAAAAAATGGAATGTGGCGTTAGCAAATAGTCTCATTTTAGTGGTTATTGGTGGGGCGGCAAGTTACACATCGCAGATCAATTATGTAAAAGAAAATCCTGAAAAAGCGCTGAATGTTTCTTTAGTGCAGGGCAATATTGAACAAAATTTGAAATGGGATCCGAATTATCTGTATCAAACCATGGAAAATTATGGGCGATTAATTGGCGATAATTTGGGAAAAACGGATTTGATTATTTTGCCGGAAGCCGCATTTCCGACCTATGAAAACAGTATCCAACCGTTTTTCCAAATGTTGCAATCCTTGGCGGAAAAAGCCAATACGGAAGTGATGGTCGGTACGATTTATCAAGATGAAACCTTAGGCAAATTGTTCAATTCTATTGTGGTGGTGGGGAGTCAAACAGCCCCTTACCATATGGAAACAGCGAACCGTTATAATAAACATCATCTGGTGCCGTTTGGTGAATATGTTCCATTAGAGAGTATTTTACGCCCGCTCGGTTCTGTGTTTAATTTACCTATGTCGGCTTTTCAAAGCGGAGCGCCTGTACAACAAGCATTACAAGCTAAGAACCTGAATTTCACCGCGGCGATTTGTTATGAAATTATTCTCGGTGCGCAATTACAGAAAAATCTCACGGCAAACAGTGATTTTATACTCACGGTGTCTAATGATGCCTGGTTCGGTAATTCCATCGGCCCGTGGCAACATTTACAAATGGCACAAATGCGTGCGTTGGAACTCGGTAAACCGGTCATTCGTGCAACCAATACAGGCGTGACGGCATTTATTGATGCCCAAGGCAAAATTGTGGCACAAGCCCCGCAATTTGTGGAAACGGTGTTGACGCACCGTATTGCGCCGACACAAGGCAAAACCCCTTATAGTGTCTTTGGTGATATGCCGTTATATGTCTTAAGTGCGGTCTTTTTCTTGTTGCATTTGTTGGGCATGTGGCTTCAGCGCCTGATCTTGAAACGGGTAAGAAAAGCTTGAGGCGAAAAACAAAAACACCGGAGATTATCCGGTGTTTTTGTTTATGTCATAAAGCGAAATTAACGGCTACGGAATACGATGCGGCCTTTGCTTAAATCGTATGGTGTCATTTCTACGGTTACTTTGTCGCCGGTTAAAATACGAATGTAGTTTTTACGCATTTTGCCGGAAATATGTGCAATTACCACGTGGCCGTTTTCCAACTCAACGCGAAACATGGTGTTTGGCAAGGTTTCTAATATAGTGCCTTGCATTTCAATGGAATCTTCTTTTGCCATTTGATCCTCTAAAATAATTAATCGGTTTTTCCGCCGGCTACTTTTGGCGGAATCTCATACAAAAAGTCGGTGCGGATTATACCGTTTTTGTCGGTGGCAAGAAAGTTTTTTAACGCAGATGCTCGTAGGAAGCGCTTTTTTATTGGATTCATGATGAGAAAGCCCAGTAAAACTGATATATTACAGGCCGTTATTCTCAATATTTAAAGGAGAAATTATGTCTATGCAAGTTCTGCTTTCAAACCAACCGGCCTCGGCGGTTTGGGGTGAAAAGGCACTCATCAGTTTTAATGAAGATAAAGCGACCCTTCATTTAATCGATTTTTCCGACCGCACTTCTATACAAAAAGCGGCACGCAAGTTACAAAATCAAGGTATTTCTGATGTTGCGCTAAGCGGAGAAGGGTGGCAGTTGGAAAGTTGTTGGGCGTTTTATCAAGGTTTTTACAATGCGAAAAAGCAGTTTAAACTCCAGTTTCCGACGCTATCTGACGAGCAACAACGAGAGCTAGGTTATCGTATTCAATGTGGCGATTTCGTGCGTGAAATCATTAATCTGCCGGCAGCCATTTTAACGCCGGAAGAGCTTGCCCAACGCGCAGCGAAGTTTATCGGGCAAATGGCAGAACAAGTCGCTAAACAAAGTGCGGTCAGTTTTTCCATCGTTTCTCGAGAAGCATTGCTAGAACGTGGTTACCACGGTTTATGGCAGGTGGGGAAAGGCTCGCAAAATCTGCCGGCGATGTTGCAGTTGGATTTCAATCCGACCGGCAATCCGGAAGCCCCGGTGTTGGCTTGTTTAGTGGGTAAAGGTATTACGTTTGACAGTGGTGGTTACAGCATTAAACCGAGCGATGGCATGAGCACCATGCGCACTGATATGGGGGGCGCAGCGTTATTGACGGGGGCGTTAGGTTTGGCGATTTTGCGTGGTTTAAATCAACGGGTGAAATTATTCCTTTGCTGTGCAGAAAACTTGGTGAGTAGCCGCGCCTTTAAATTGGGTGACATTATCCAATATCGTAACGGTGTCAGCGTAGAAATTCTTAATACGGATGCCGAAGGGCGCTTGGTGTTGGCGGATGGGTTAATTGATGCGGATGCACAACAACCTCAATTTATTGTGGATTGTGCTACCTTAACCGGTGCGGCAAAAGTGGCGGTGGGCAATGATTATCACAGTGTGCTATCCATGGATGAGCAGTTGGTCGCCGATTTATTCCGTTCTGCTGAGCAAGAACAAGAGCCATTTTGGCGCTTGCCTTTCGCGGAATTACATCGCGGACAAATTAAAACGGCGTTCGCTGATATTGCCAATACCGGCACGGTTCCTGTGGGCGCAGGTGCTAGCACGGCAACCGCATTTTTATCTTATTTCGTGAAAAATTATCAACAACATTGGTTACACATTGATTGTTCCGCCACGTATCGCAAAACCCCAAGCGACTTATGGGCGACCGGCGCGACCGGTATCGGTGTGCAAACCCTTGCCAATTTATTATTAGCTAAAGCAAAACAACAGTAAGAGGATGTGAAATGAGCTTACAACGAACGTTATCTATTATTAAACCGGATGCCGTAAAGCGTCATTTAATCGGCGCGATTTTGGCACGCTTTGAGCAACAAGGCTTCAAAGTGATTGCCGCTAAGATGGTGCACTTCACCCAAGAGCAAGCGGAAGGTTTTTATGCAGAACACCAAGGCAAACCTTTTTTTGCGCCTTTGGTGGAATACATGATTTCTGCACCGGTATTCGTGAGCGTGTTAGAAAAAGAAAATGCCGTGCAAGACTACCGCACTTTAATCGGTACGACGAATCCTGAAACGGCAGCAGAAGGCACGATTCGCCGTGATTTTGCATTAAGTCAACGGGAAAACTCCGTGCATGGTTCCGATAGCCCGGAAAGTGCGGCACGAGAGATTGCTTATTTCTTCGTTAATGACGAGATTTGCGATTATTAAGATTGCGATTTAAACAAGAGGCCATTTTGTCAAAACAACGTGGCTTTTTTATTACGATAAGCAAAAAGTGCGGTAGATTTTTCAGATGTTTTAAAACATCTTGGAAATCCACCGCACTTCTATTTTATACAAGATAATTTAAGTAACGCCGTTACTTCACTTCGCGGAACATAATTTCACTCGGAATCACAGAACCTTGCCAGTAAAGTTCGGTCGCAACTTTTTCCGCTAATTTTAAGAAACCTTGTGCAATTTCGCTGTCTGGCGCGGCAACCACAGTCGGTTCGCCGCGATCCAAATCTTGACGAAGGCGAATGTGTAACGGTTGTTGACCTAATACTTTGATGTTGTATTTATCCGCAATGCGTTCTGCACCACCGGTACCGAAAATCGCTTCTTGGTGACCGCAGTTGCTGCAAATGTGTATGGACATGTTTTCCACAATACCTAACACCGGCACGGAAACACGCTCAAACATGGAAATCCCTTTTACCGCATCCAATAGGGCGATGTCTTGTGGCGTTGTGACAACCACGGCGCCTGTCACCGGAATTTGTTGGGACAGGGTAAGTTGAATGTCACCGGTGCCCGGAGGCATATCGATCACAAGATAATCCAAGTCAGGCCATAGGGTTTCTTGTAAGAGTTGGCTTAATGCACTGCTTGCCATTGGACCGCGCCAAATGGTGGCGTTGTCTTCGTCCATTAAAAAGCCGATGGAATTGGCATACAAGCCGTGCGCTTCGATCGGGGTGATGTGTTGGTTATCAGGTGATGTTGGGCGTTGATGCGGTGCGCCGAGCATGTGCGGAATGGAAGGCCCGTAAATATCCGCATCTAAAATTCCCACGCGTGCACCTTGTTGGTGTAACGCGATGGCAAGGTTGACGGAAACGGTAGATTTACCCACGCCGCCTTTACCGGAACTCACCGCAATAATATTTTTTACACCTTTTACCGCAGGATGGTTGTTGGCGCGTTTAAGGGTGGCGATTTGATAGCTAAGTTGCCATTTGACATTTTCTACTTCTGCCGCCGCTTTTAACGATTCGGTTAAGGCATTTTTTAATTCGGCAAACGCGGTGTTCCAAGCGAAAGGCATGGATAATTCCACACGCAAAGTATCACCGCCTTTTTCGGCTTTTTTCAATGTGTTGAGAGAAATGAGATTTTTTTGCAGAGTAGGGTGTTGAAAGTTTTTGAATAACCGAACAATATGTTCCTTCTGTTGTTCCGTTAAATTTTCAGAAAATAACGTCGCCATAATGCTTCCTTTTTTAGTGTAGTAAATTCGTTGGTTATATTTAATCATGACCGCCTTTATCTGTTAAGTTAAAAATGCCTAAATCATGATTAAACTAGAAAAAATACCCTCAATAAGGTAACATAGGCGCCAATTTTTTTCCGTTTTTTAAGTATTTTAAAGGTCAATATTATGTCGAATTCCAAGCGTAAAATTTTAGTTACTTGTGCCTTGCCGTATGCCAATGGCCCAATTCATTTAGGTCACATGTTGGAGCATATTCAGGCGGATATTTGGGTGCGTTTTCAACGGATGCGCGGCAATGACATTCACTTTGTGTGTGCCGATGACGCACACGGTACGCCGATCATGTTAAAAGCCGACCAAATGGGCATTACGCCGGAACAACTTATTGATGATGTACGTCACAAACATATGGCGGATTTTGCCGGTTTCAACATCAACTTTGATAACTACCATTCCACACACAGTGAAGAAAATCGCGAGTTTTCAGAGTTCATTTATAACCGCTTAAAAGAAAACGGTTTTATTAAAAGTCGCACCATTTCCCAACTCTATGATCCGGAAAAAGGGATGTTCTTGCCTGATCGTTTTGTGAAAGGCACTTGCCCGAAATGTAAATCGCCGGATCAATATGGCGACAACTGCGAAGTGTGCGCGGCAACCTATAGCCCGACAGAACTCATTAACCCGCGTTCTGTGGTGTCAGGCGCAACGCCGGTCATGAAAGATTCCGAACACTTCTTCTTTGATTTGCCAAGTTTTGAAGCCATGTTGAAAGACTGGTTGGGCTCCGGATCTTTGCAATCGGAAGTGGTGAACAAAATGCAGGAATGGTTTGAAGCGGGGCTTCAACAATGGGATATTTCCCGCGATGCACCATATTTTGGTTTCCAAATTCCGAATACGGAAGGCAAATATTTCTACGTTTGGTTGGATGCGCCTATCGGTTACATGGCGTCTTTCAAAAATCTGTGTAAACGTGACAGCAGTATTGATTTCGATAGTTTCTGGCGCAAAGACAGCGATGCAGAGCTTTATCACTTCATTGGTAAAGACATCATGTATTTCCACAGTCTATTCTGGCCTGCCATGTTAGAAGGTGCGGGTTTCCGTAAACCAAGCAATATTTTTGTGCACGGCTATGTGACGGTGAACGGCGAGAAAATGTCAAAATCCCGCGGTACCTTCATTCAAGCGGCAACCTATTTGAAACATTTGGATCCGGAATGTTTGCGTTATTACTACGCGGCGAAATTAAGTAATCGCATTGATGATTTGGATTTGAATTTAGAAGATTTCGTTCAGCGCGTGAATACGGATTTGGTGAATAAACTGGTAAATTTGGCTTCCCGTAACGCCGGTTTTATCCAAAAACGTTTTGACGGTAAGTTGGCGGCAGCATTAGATGATCAGGCTTTATTTAATGAATTTATTGCACAATCTGAGCAAATCGCCACGTATTACGAAAATCGTGAATTCGGCAAAGCCATTCGTGAAATCATGGCATTAACCGATAAAGCCAATAAATATATCGACGATAAAGCCCCTTGGGTGATTGCGAAAGAAGAAGGCAAAGACACGGAGTTGCAAGCGGTGTGTTCCATGGGTCTTCAATTATTCCGCGTGCTGATGGGCTATTTGAAACCGGTGCTGCCGAAACTTGCGGAACGTGCAGAAGCCTTCTTGCAATCAGAATTAACCTGGGAAAATTTAGCGCAGCCTTTATTAAATCACCAAATTGCACCGTTTAAAGCCTTGTTCTCTCGCTTGGATGGTAAACAAATTGAAGCAATGATTGAGGCATCTAAAGCGGAAAATGCGCAAGTGAATGCCGCGCCTGCTGCAAAAAGTGCGGTCAAAAATGCCAATGAATCTGCGGGAGCTATCGAGCCAATTGCAGAGACCATCACGATTGATGATTTTGCTAAGTTAGATATGCGAGTGGCGAAAGTATTGAAATGCGACGCCGTGCCGGAATCCAATAAATTATTGCGCTTTGAACTAGATTTGGGCGATCACAAACGCCAAGTTTTTTCAGGTATCAAGGCGGCTTACGATAAGCCGGAAGATCTGGAAGGACGCTTTGTGATTATGGTGGCAAATCTTGCACCACGCAAAATGAAATTTGGTGTGTCCGAAGGCATGATTTTAAGTGCGGGCACCGGCGGCGCCGATTTATTCCTGTTGTCTGCTGATGCGGGTGTGAAAGCGGGAATGCAGGTGAAGTAAGCATCATTCCACATTGTAGGGACAGACTTTATGTCTGTCCGACAATCAGATGATACGAATAGGACAGGCATAAAGCCTGTCCCTACGATTAAAGTTTGCGACCAAAGTGCGGTGACTTTTCTGAACGAATTTCTATTCGTATTCTTCCAACCATTTCAGCAAAATAGCTTCTAAAATCCCTTCGTTTGATTTTTGCGGATCATCGTCAAAATCCTCTAACTCACAAATCCAGCGGTGCAAATCGGTAAAACGCACGGTTTTTGGATCCAGCTCCGGATTGTTGTCATACAATGCTTCGGCAATGAGTTGGGCGTCCGTCCATTTCATTAGTGCGCCGCCTCATTTGCGTGGTTAATGTTGTATTTCGGGATTTCAACGACCAAGTCTTCATCGCCGACAATACATTGGCAAGACAGTCGGCTGTCCATTTCTAAGCCCCAGGCTTTATCTAACATATCTTCTTCTTGATCGCTTGGTTCATTTAAAGAATCACCGCCTTCACGCACGACCACATGGCATGTGGTGCAAGCGCAAGAGCCATCGCAAGCGTGGTGAATTTCTACGCCGGCGTTGTGGGCCACTTCAAGCAAATTATCACCGGCAGCGGCATCAACGACCATGCCTTCCGGGCAAAATTCTTCATTAGGTAAAAAAATCACTTTTGGCATTTTAATATCCTTACTTTCCTACAATATCATCAACGGAGTGACCTGCTAGCGCGGTACGAATGGATTTATCCATACGACGCGCTGCAAATTCCTGCGTTGCTAAATCCAGCGCTTTGATACCTTGTTTGATGGCAAGGGAATCATCCTGCTGTTTTAATTGTTCCAACGAAATAATTGCGTTTTTAACTGCACTTAATTCGTCGTCATCTAATAAATCATAATCTTGTGCCAGAGCAGAGCGTACGCTTTCCAGTACACGTTCCGCCTCTACGCGTTGTTCTGCCAATAAACGCGCTTGAATGTCTTCTTTGGCATTTTCCATTGAAGCTTTCAGCATGTTGGCAATTTCATCGTCCGTTAAACCGTAAGATGGTTTCACCTGAATCGAGGATTGCACACCGGTGGTTTTTTCCATGGCGGTGACGCTGAGCAATCCATCTGCATCTACTTGGTAGGTGACGCGAATATGCGCTGCGCCGGCCGCCATCGGCGGAATGCCGCGCAGCGTGAAGCGGGCGAGAGAACGGCAATCGTTCACCAGTTCGCGTTCACCTTGTACGATATGCACCGACATCGCGGTTTGCCCGTCTTTGAAGGTAGTGAATTCTTGCGCACGCGCCACAGGAATAGTGGTGTTGCGTGGAATGATTTTTTCCACCAAACCGCCCATGGTTTCGATGCCAAGCGAAAGCGGAATGACATCTAACAACAATAGCTCGGAATCCGGTTTATTGCCGGCGAGAATATCCGCTTGAATGGCGGCACCAAGGGCGACCACTTTATCGGGATCGATAGAGGTCAGCGGTTGTTTTTGGAAAAATTCACCCACTTGTTCGCGCACATAAGGCACGCGGGTAGAACCGCCCACCATCACCACTTCATTCACGTCTTCCACTTCCACGCCGGCATCTTTTAAGGCACGGCGACAAGCAAGTAAAGAACGTTTAACTAACGGTTGAATCAGTTCGTTAAACTGCTCTCGGCTGATGTTGCCAAGCCAATTACGATACTGAATTTTAGCTTCCGTTACGTTAGTTAATTCCACTTTAACGTGATTGGCTAATTCGATCAGTTCACGATATTGGCTGTCATTTTCCGGTTTTACCGCAGATTGTTCGATAATCCAATCAGCTAAGACCAAATCGAAATCATCACCGCCTAGCGCCGTGTCGCCGCCGGTTGCCAACACTTCAAACACGCCACGGGAAAGGCGCAAAATGGAAATATCAAAGGTGCCGCCGCCTAAATCATACACGGCAATCACGCCTTCTTGTCCGCTATCCAAGCCATATGCAATGGCTGCCGCAGTCGGTTCATTTAATAAACGCAGAACATTAAGTCCCGCCAATTTCGCCGCGTCTTTGGTGCTTTGGCGTTGTGCATCATCAAAATAAGCCGGCACGGTGATCACTGCGCCTACAAGATCGCCGCCTAAGCGTTGCTCGCCAAGTGCGGTCAATTTTTTCAGTATTTCTGCGGAAATTTCAATCGGGCTACGTACACCTTGGCGTGTTGCTAATAAAGGCAAACCGTTTTCACTGGCGACAAATTGATAAGGCAAATTCGGATAACGTTGTTGAATATCCGCAAGACTGCGACCGATTAAACGTTTGACGGAAATCACCGTATTTTGCGGATCTTGCGTGGCAAGTTCGGCGGCTTCGTAGCCGACAATCACGTTTTCATCTTTGCCAAAATGCACAACAGAAGGCAATAACGGACGATTTTGTTCGTCTAATAAAATGTCACTGTGGCCGTTGCGTACGGTAGCAATCAGGGAGTTGGTGGTGCCGAGATCGATGCCCACGGCAAGTTTTTGTTGATGGGGTGCGGCACTTTGTCCCGGCTCTGCAATTTGAAGTAACGCCATGTTGTCTCTCAATATGCTTTACATTAAAAATCTAGAAGAGTTTCTTCAACTCGCTCAATTTCTGCTTGAAGTTTTTTAATAAAACGTAATTTGTCTGTGATTGCCCGTGCGATGTCCCATTGTTGCGCATCAAGTGCGGTGGATAATTCGTCTAAAATTGCGCGGCGGGTGCGTTCGATGTCTTTAGTGAACGCCGTCAGTTCGTCGCTGTCTTTGTTATTTTCGATATTTTCTAAGGTTTCGCGCCATTCCATTTGCTGCATCAGAAAACTGATGTCTTTACTGCTTTTTTCTTCTACGTTTTCCACCTCGCCGGTGTGAATGGCAATAATGCTGTCGGCGCGGCTAATCGGATCTTTTAAGGTGCGTAAGGCATCGTTGATTTCCGCCGATTTTTGAATCGCCAAGCGCTGTTCTTGCGCAGACGCGGCGGAAAAATTATCCGGGTGCAGGGATTTTTGTAAGGCCAAATAACGCGTCGCCAATAAATCCTGATCCAGTTGAAAAGACACGGGTAAATCAAATAAAGCAAATGGATTGTTCATACCTTTCTCGATTAAACGTTAAAACTCTCACCGCAACCGCATTCGTCTTTGACGTTCGGATTGGTGAATTTGAACCCTTCGTTTAAGCCTTCTTTGGCAAAATCCAGCTGGGTGCCGTCTAAATACACTAAGCTTTTGGTGTCCACGATCACTTTCACGCCATGTTGTTCAAACACTTGATCGTCTTCGTTTAATGTATCCACGAATTCCAGCATGTAAGACAAGCCGGAGCAACCGGAGGTTTTAATGCCTAAACGTAAACCGATCCCTTTTCCGCGTTTTTCTAAAAATGTTTTGACGCGATCAGCTGCGCTTTCGGTGAGTGTGATTGACATGTTTTATTTCTCCAAAATCAAATGCTACTTAAGTGTTTCGCAGTGTTATAAGTAGACGGAAGTAACACTCGGGATATCAAAAATAATACAGTTAAGAGGTTGATAATGCTTGTTTTCGTTATAGAAGAAAAATCAAAGTGCGGTCCGTTTTCTCGGCGTTTAAAAACGCTTAGAAAAACGACCGCACTTTTATGACATTAAGAACCTTTTTTCGCTTTGTAATCGGCAATCGCCGCTTTAATGGCATCTTCTGCCAAAATAGAGCAGTGCACTTTCACCGGTTGTAATTCGAGGGCTTCGGCAATTTGGCTGTTTTTAATCGCGCCCGCTTCTTCTAAGGATTTACCTTTCACCCATTCGGTGATTAAAGAGCTGGAAGCGATTGCGGAACCGCAGCCGTAGGTTTTGAATTTGGCGTCTTCAATAATGCCTTCATCGTTTACACGGATTTGTAATTGCATCACGTCACCGCACGCCGGTGCGCCCACCATGCCGGTGCCGACTGATCTGTCTTTTTTGTCCATAGAACCCACATTGCGTGGATTTTCGTAATGATCGATAACTTTTTCGCTGTATGCCATTTTTTGTTCCTTTCCTAAAATAATGAACTGATTGGGCGATTTGCACCGCCCGTCAAATTAGTGGGCTGCCCACTCAATGGTGTTTAAGTCGATGCCTTCTTTAAACATATCCCAAAGCGGGGATAATGCGCGTAATTTTTCCACCGCACCTTTCATCAAATTGATGGTGTAGTCGATTTCTTCTTCCGTGGTGAAACGACCTAGGCTGAAGCGGATGGAGCTGTGTGCCAATTCATCGTTACGGCCAAGTGCGCGTAGCACATAAGACGGTTCAAGGCTCGCGGAAGTACAAGCGGAGCCGGAAGAAACCGCGATGTCGCGTAATGCCATCATTAAGGATTCACCTTCCACGTAGTTGAAACTGATGTTGAGGTTGTTGGCAACACGGTGTTCCATAGAGCCGTTAACATAGGTTTCTTCAATATCTTTTAAGCCATTGTATAAACGATCGCGAAGAGCTTTAATGCGTGGAATTTCCGTAGCCATTTCTTCTTTCGCAATACGATAGGCTTCACCCATACCCACAATTTGGTGGACAGGTAATGTACCGGAGCGCATGCCGCGCTCATGACCGCCACCGTGAATAATCGCTTCTAAGCGGATACGTGGTTTGCGGCGAACGTACAATGCACCGATGCCTTTTGGTCCGTATAATTTATGGCTGGACATAGACATTAAATCGACCGGTAATTCGGCAAGATTGATCTCCACTTTGCCCACACTTTGGGTCGCATCCACATGGAAAATGGTTTTATTCGCACGGCATAATTCGCCAATCGCTTGAATATCCTGAATCACGCCGATTTCATTGTTCACGTGCATGATTGAGGCAACGATGGTGTCTGGGCGAAGTGCTGCTTTGAATTTTTCCAAATCCACTAAACCATCGGATTCCGGTTCTAAATAAGTGACTTCAAAACCTTCGCGTTCTAATTGACGGCAAGTATCCAACACCGCTTTGTGCTCAGTTTTACAAGTGATAATGTGCTTGCCTTTGGTTTGATAAAAATGTGCCGCACCTTTGATAGCAAGGTTGTCCGATTCTGTTGCGCCGGAAGTGAAAACAATTTCACGGGAATCGGCACCGATAAGATCGGCAATTTGATTACGCGCAATATCAACTGCTTCTTCTGCTTGCCAGCCAAATTTATGGGAACGAGATGCCGGGTTGCCGAAAACGCCATCGATGGTTAGGTATTCCATCATTTTTTTCGCGACGCGTTCGTCCACCGGGCAAGTTGCCGCATAATCTAAATAAATAGGTAATTTCATCATTCACTCCTAAATAGTTTTATTTTAAACCGCACTTTTAGCTATGTTGTGCGTTATTCGTTTTTATTACGAGAAGATTTTCTAAATCTTGATGTTTGTGCTGGGATGGCTTGTTTTGTTTATGTTGAGAGACCAACTCAGCTAATGTGATTTCATTTAAGAAATCTGCAATACGTTGGCTCAGCTTGTCCCATAAGGTATGCGTTAAGCATTCCTGTCCGTTTTGGCAATTGCCTTTTCCTAAACATTTTGTCGTATCAATATTTTCATTTACCGCAGCAATGATCATACCGATGGAAATGTCTTCCGGCGTGTGACCTAATTTATAGCCGCCGCCCGGTCCGCGCACACTTTTTACTAAATTGTTGCGGCGCAGTTTTGCAAACAGTTGTTCCAAATAAGAAAGGGAAATGTGTTGTCGCTCGGAAATATCGGACAAACTTACGGGACCATTATCGGCATGAATAGCAATATCTAAGATTGCGGTGACTGCATAACGACCTTTCGAGGTTAATTTCATCTTTTATGTTCCTAAATAAAAAAATAATCAATTAAGCGAAGAAATCTTACATTGTTGACTTTTACAGTCAACTATTATTCTTTTACGATTTAAGTTTTTTTTCAACCGCACTTAACATGCCGAGCAAAATGTGAAGTTCTGTTTTTTCGACTTCAGCACGGCCATATAAGCGTCGGAGTTTTTGCATGACACCTTGATTTTGAATAAAGCCAAGGGATTGATAAAGCTGCTCGGTACGCATAAAAAAATACTCCAATTCTTGCATTTTGGGATACATATCAGGCTGCGTTTGTGTCATTTTCTGATTTTCTTCGCGCTGTGTCGCCAAGTAAGCCATACGTATTTCGTAACTGATTAATTGTACCGCCATGGCTAAATTTAACGAGGCATAATCTGGATTCGCAGGGATCGTCACATGGTAGTGGCATTTGAGCAATTCTTCATTGGTTAAACCGACACGCTCACGTCCAAACACAATTGCCACGTTTCCACTCATCGCATGGTTGATGGCTTTTTCCCCACATTCGCGCGGCTCAATAAGTGAATTTTGCAAATGACGTAATCTTGCACTGGTACCAATCACCAAAGAGCAATCAGCAATGGCTTCGGAAAAGGTGTTGACTACAACCGCACTTTTCACCACATCTTCTGCACCGGCAGCAAGGGCAATGGCTTGATCATCCACACCTTGTTTTGGCGCCACTAACACTAAATCGGTTAATCCCATTGTTTTCATTGCTCGTGCGGTGGAACCGATGTTGCCACTGTGCGAGGTTTCAATTAAAACAATTCGAATATTTTCCAACATGATCATTTTTATCTTATTCAATAGCGGGGCGTATTCTACCATAAATACCCCTTGTTTTTAGTCAACAATTCTAAAAATTTTTCTGATAGCTATTTTCTTTTAAATCTCTTATAATCGCGCACCTAAATTGTTCTTTAAAATCCGGTGGAATCTATGAATCCTATGTTAAATATCGCGATTCGTGCAGCACGAAAAGCAGGCAATATTATTGCAAAAAACTACGAACGTCGTGACGACATCGTCACCATGGAAAAAAGCAAAAATGACTATGTAACCAACGTAGATAAAGCGTCAGAAGAAGCGATTATCGAGGTCATTAAAAAATCTTACCCTGACCACACCATCATCACCGAAGAAAGCGGTGCATTAGAAGGCAGTGATAACGATGTTCAATGGGTGATTGATCCACTGGATGGCACCACAAACTTTGTGAAAGGTTTGCCTCATTTCTCCGTTTCTATTGCTATTCGTGTTAAAGGCCGCACCGAAGTGGGCGTGGTTTATGATCCTATCCGTAACGAATTATTTACTGCTGTGCGTGGTGAAGGCGCAAAATTAAATGAAATGCGTTTACGTGTTGAAAACAAACGCGATTTATCCGGCGCAGTACTTGCTACCGGTTTCCCATTCAAACAACCGAAATACATGCCAATGCAATTTAATATGATGCAAAGCTTGATTGAAGAGGCGGCTGATTTTCGCCGCACCGGTTCTGCTGCGTTGGATCTTTGCTATGTGGCATCCGGTCGTTTAGACGGGTATTTTGAATACGGCATCAAAGCTTGGGATGTGGCGGCAGGCGATTTAATCGTTCGTGAAGCTGGCGGTATCGTGACTGACTACAATGCTGGTCATAGTTACTTAAAAGCCGGCCATATTGTTGCCGCAGCACCACGCGTGTTAAAAGATATGTTGAATAAAATTCAGCCTTGCTTAGCTGAAGATTTAAAATAAGAAGAAAATCGACCGCACTTTTGCATTGTGTTTCAGATGTTGTCGAACTTCAGAAACAGAAAACGCCCGTTTATTGACGGGCGTTTTTTTATTGAATCAAATAATGCATTAAGCTTTTGATTTATTGGTAATGCCGATGTAAACACAAGCAGCAAAGCCAAGCACTAAAACATGCGGCGTATAAGCGGTAACACCGGTAGGTGAAGCTGCTAAACCGAAGTTATGTGCCGCAGCAGCACCTAATAGCATACCTAATACAAATAATGCTGCGTCATTGTTTCCTTCCCCGACATTCACCAATTGTTTACCCGGGCAACCGCCGCCAAGGGAGAAACACAATCCGCATAATGCCATGGCAAAAAAGTTCCAGATATATTGATTATGTGCGATAGGTTGTTGTTCAAATCCCACATGGAATTGTCCGAGTAAGCTGTTGGTGATTGCAGCGAAGACAACAAGAGCAATGACACCGTTTAAAAGCTGTGTATCGCGGAACAATACGAAGTTACGGAATGCGCCAATTGTGCAGAAACGGGATTTTTGCATTAATACACCAAGTAACGCGCCGCTGGCAAGCGACACCCAAACGGCTGGGTGTTGTGCGCCCGGGCCTTTTTCTGAAAAGTAAATAGCCAGATTTTCGCCAAATTTAAATTGAGTTAAAAGCAAGATGAGCAATGCCAAGGTAAATAGCACGCCAATGAGCCCTGACGATTTGCTTTGTTCACTTGATTTTCCTAGGGAAAAACCGCGATTCGCAAAGAAAATGCCGCCCAATATGCCGGCGAATAATCCAACGATTCCTGCAATGGCAGTGAGATCGCCGCCGCCTAGACGCAAATAGGCACGCCACGGACAGCCTAAGAAAATCAGTGCACCGATCATGGCAAAGAACCCAAGGATAATGCGAGCCAACGGCGCAGAGCCACCGCGAGGTCGGAATTCCTTAGAGAAATAGGCACTGGCAAGCGCACCTAAAACTAAGCCGATAAGTTCGGGACGAAGATATTGTAGCGGAGCGGCGCGATGTAGCCCTAATGCACCGGCGGTATCTCGTAAGAAACACGCCGCACAGAAACCCATATTGCCGGGATTGCCATTGTAGGTTAGAAGTGGAGCAACGATACCAAGTGCAGCACCTGCAACCACAGGCCAAGTTAAAATTTTCATAATGAGACCTTTGTGATATCTGAAGTTAAATTGAATTGTGTGTTTTTAATGATTAAAAACACACACATTGTAGAAAAGTCGCCAATATAAAGAAACCGGCTTTTTATCAGATCGTGAGCTGGATCAAGGATTTGCAAAAACAAGGCGAAAATGCACCGCACTTTCTCGTCTAAATGGATTCACAGCCAACGGGTTAAATGCAATTCCACAATATCCACGATGTGTTTTAAGAAGGTGGTGTCTTGTCCGTTATGGAAACGGGCAGTATCTCGGGAGGTGAATAATAAAAGTGCGGTCGGTTTGTGGCTTGTTTTTGCGCCAAGCAGACAAATTGCCACGGAGCCAATGGGAAATTCTTCCGGCAGAAACATCAGGTGTTTTTCTTTGTTGCTTAAATCGCCCAAGTAAAATTGGCGCAAGCCGAGACGTTCCAAGCGAATCAATTCAAACGCCTTGCGGTCAATCCAATATTGTTCGGGAATGGTTTCATTTTTTGGCCACGCATCTCGAAACAGCAATATTTTTGCACCGTCCAGTTCATAGGATTGCGCCCACTGTTTCAATTTTTCTTCGCCCCGTTGGAAATCTTCCGCTTGAAACAATTTCTTTTGTAAGGGCATAAGCGCATAGAAAATGTCTGCCTCTTGATAGGCAAGCTGATGAAATTTTTCTAAGAACGCCGTCAGGGTTTTGATTTGTTGGCGTTGCTGTTCTAGCTGTGCTTCTACTAAAGATAGCGTGCCTTTTTGCGGATGAACCACGGACAGTTTGGCAAGCAAATCAGGATGAGTGGTGAAAAAATTAGGGTATTCGGTTAGGTATTCGACGACGTTTTTTTCCTGTTCATTCATAAAAAAACTCTCCAAAAAAGAACCGCACTTTGATACTTCAAAAGTGCGGTCGTTTTTCTATGCGTTTTTACGCGGCAAACGGATCTTGCAAAATCATGGTTTGTACGCGATCCGGACCGGTGGACAGAATAGAAACCGGTACGCCGGTGACTTCTTCGATACGTTTGATGTAATTACGGCAAGTTTGCGGTAATTGATTCACATCGGTGACGCCGAAGGTGTTTTCTTTCCAACCCGGCATGGTTTCATAAATCGGCTCAACGCCTTCCCAGTCTTTCGCGGCAAGTGGTGCGTATTCTACAATGTTGCCGTTTGGCATTTTGTAGCCCACGCAGATTTTCACTTCATCGAAACCGTCTAACACGTCTAATTTCGTCATGCAGAAACCGGAAATGGAGTTTAATTGAATTGCGCGACGAATGGCTACGGCATCAAACCAACCGCAACGACGTGGACGTCCGGTGACCGCACCAAATTCGTTCCCTTTGCGTGCAATTTCTGCACCGACTTCATCGAATAATTCCGTGGTGAACGGACCGCCACCCACGCGGGTGCAATAGGCTTTGATGATACCCAACACATAATCTAAATTGCGCGGGCCGAAACCGGAACCGGTAGCAACGCCACCGGCAGTGGTGTTGGAGCTGGTCACATACGGATAGGTACCGTGGTCAATGTCCAACATGGTGCCTTGTGCGCCTTCGAATAAAATGTTGTCGCCATTTTTGCGGGCAGTGTCCAAGATAGAGGTAATGTCAGCAACCATGCCGGTGATAATATCGGCAACGGCGAACACATCATCTAAGGTTTTTTGATAATCAACCGGTTCGACTTTGTAGTAGTTCACTAATTGGAAGTTGTAATAATCAAGAATGTTTTTGAGTTTTTCGGCAAAGGCTTCGCGATTGAATAAATCGCCTACACGTAAACCGCGGCGAGCGACTTTGTCTTCATAAGCCGGGCCGATACCACGACCGGTGGTACCGATGGCTTTTTTGCCAAGTGCTGCTTCACGGGCGTGGTCCATGGCAACGTGATAAGGCAGAATTAACGGGCAAGCTTCGGAGATTAATAAACGGTCGCGCACGTTCACGCCTCGGCTTTCTAATTCGCCCATTTCTTGCATGAGGGCAGCTGGGGAAAGTACAACGCCATTACCGATTAAACAGGTGACGTTATCGCGTAAGATACCTGATGGAATTAAACGTAAAACGGTTTTCTCACCGTTGATGATTAAGGTGTGACCGGCATTATGACCGCCTTGATAGCGCACGACATATTTGACGCGATCAGTGAGCAAGTCAACGATTTTTCCTTTTCCTTCGTCGCCCCATTGTGCGCCAAGAACTACAACACTTTTACCCATATTTTTCCGCCTTTTTAGCTCTAGTTTATAAAAATCAACGGTTGCCTACTTTACTATTTTCAGCCTTGAATCTCAATGTAATTCCTTTATTTATTCGCTAAAATGACCGCTCTTTTCGGGGCAGGATAGCCTTCGATGGTTTTGCTGTGATCTGCCGGATCGAGAAAATCAGTGAGAGATTCATTTTCCAACCAATCGGTTTTCCGCTGTTCCTCTAATGAGGTGACGGCGACATCCACGCAACGCACATTTTTAAAGCCGATTTTTTGCAGCCAATGAATTAAAGCAGCGACAGATGGAATGAAATACACGTTTTTCATTTTGGCGTAGCGATCCATCGGCACCAACACCGTGTTTTCGTCACCATCCACCACTAAGGTTTCGAGCACCAATTCACCGCCGTTCACCAGTTGTGCACGCAGTTGGGAAAGATGATCTAGGGGCGATTTTCGGTGATATAGCACACCCATAGAAAACACCGTATCAAACGCGGCAAGGGGTTGCATTTGCTCGATGCCGAGCGGAATCAAATTGGCTCGGCGATCGTCATTTAAGAGTTTGCGTACCGCTTCAAATTGACATAAGAACAATTCCGTCGGGTCGATGCCTACCACCATTTTTGCGCCTTCGCCCACCATGCGCCACATATGATACCCACTGCCGCAACCCACATCTAAAATCGTACGGTCTTGCAACGGCGCTAAATGCGGTAGCACGCGATCCCATTTGAAATCGGAACGCCACTCGCAATCCACATGAATGCCAAGCAAATGATAAGGCCCTTTGCGCCATGGCATGAGTTGTTTTAAATGGTGAATAATACGCTGACGTTCGCCATCGGAAAGCGCAGAATCGCACTCAGATTTGACCGCACTTTTAAGATCAATACGGGAAGCCGGCAAGTGCGGTAGAAATTCCACGACTTTTGCCCATTTGGCATATTCCCCGTGGGTTTGCTGTTGCCATTGTTTCATTTGTAATGGCAAGGTTTCCAACCAAGGGGAAAGATGGGTCGTAGCAATTTGTTGATAAAAAGGACGAAAATCGATCATATCGTTATCTCGGTGAATTAAGGTTACAGCGCATCATGATACGCTTTTTGGGCTTTTTCAAAGGTGTCGGTAATCGCGGTATCCGGTTTTGCTGACAGCAGTGACACAATAATAATCGCGATGGCGGCGAACATAAAGCCGGGAATCATTTCATAGACTTGCGCCCATTCACTTTCTTGCGGTAAACACTCTTTCCAAGCAAATACCGTGATTGCACCGGTGATCATGCCCGCCATAGCACCGGAAGAGGTCATGCGTTTCCAAAAGAGTGAAAGTAAAACTACCGGACCAAAGGCGCTACCAAACCCCGCCCAAGCAAATTCCACGAGTTTCAAAACCTTACTATTTTGATCTTGTGCAATCCAAATGGCAACGGCGGCAATCACCAATACCATGATGCGACCTAACCAAACTAATTCTTTTTCAGACGCTTTCGGGCGGATAAAGCCTTTGTAAAAGTCTTCGGTAATGGCACTGGAAGAGATTAACAACTGGCAACTTAAGGTACTCATCACCGCAGCAAGAATCGCAGAAAGCAAAATACCGGCAATCCACGGATTAAATAATAATCGGGATAATTCAATAAAAACTTGCTCGGGTTCATGGTTTACCAAAGCGGCAGAGGCGGTGTTTGCATTTGCATAGAAATACGCCATGCCAAAGAAACCGATGGCAACGGCACCCACCAAACAGAGCACCATCCAGGTCATGCTGATTTTACGGGCTTTATTGAGGGAACGCACAGAGTCTGCCGCCATGAAGCGAGCGAGAATGTGTGGTTGTCCGAAATAGCCTAATCCCCAGGCTGCAAGGCTTAACAAGCCCATGATGGTGGTGCCACGGAATAAGTCTGTAAATTCTTTTTGCGCGCTCATTTCGGCTTGTTGTACGACGCTTTGTAAGTCATCAAAACCGCCGATAGTAATTACCACAAAGACCGGAGTAAGCAATAAGGCGAAAATCATCAGTGTGGCTTGAATCGTATCCGTCCAACTCACCGCAAGGAAGCCGCCGATAAAGGTGTAGGCGATGGTGGCGAGCGCGCCGTACCAAAGTGCGGTGGAATAATCGATCGAAAAGAGGTTTTGGAATAATTTTGCACCGGCTACCACACCTGAGGCGCAATAAAT
>ERZ791785.554-NODE-554-length-30156-cov-11.670908_pt1 | contig 30156 bp, 20 predicted proteins | sample MGYA00509947_ERZ791785 | MGnify/ENA primary metagenome ERZ791785 (study PRJEB30046, sample SAMN00791982) | human gut metagenome | study: EMG produced TPA metagenomics assembly of the A metagenome-wide association study of gut microbiota in type 2... | reverse complement strand
CCGTAGAACTTCTTAGTATTTATCCATCGTTTCAAAATATACAACAAAAACCGACCCTGCCCCATCTACACCCCGTTTTCAACAAATCTCAATTTATAGTATAGAAAGATTTAAGTATATTATGAAAAATAAAATCAATAAAAAATATACATACAGAATAACCATTATTGTCACATTATGCATTGTGTTAATGTTATTACTTTTTATATGGTCACTGATGACAGGTCAGTATCCGTTATCACTGCATAGGATTATATCAGGTGAGAAAATGCAGGTTATGGTATTTAAAAGACTAAGGCTGCCTCGTGCATTAATGGGAATTATAGGAGGATTTGGACTTGGTATTGCAGGCAATGTATACCAGATGGTATTTAAAAATCCACTTGCATCACCTGATATTGTCGGAGTATCATCAGGAGCCAGTGCCGGTGCAGCATTTGCAATAGTTATGATATCATCAGCTGTGCCTGTAGTATCATTATCAGCATTTGCCGGAGCATTTATAACACTTATTATAACTCTTCTTATTGCATATGTCGTACCCGGAAAAAGCAGTTATAATATAGTTCTTTCAGGAATTGCAATACATTCACTGGCACAGACGTTTTTAATGATTTTAAAGCTTGCGGCGGATCCGGAAAAACAGCTTGCCTCAATCGAATACTGGATAATGGGGAGTCTTAATGCAATATCAATAGACAGCATATGGCTGCCTTTAATTGCAACAATAGCAGGTTTTATAATTATGTTGTTATTATACAGACAGATAATGATACTTTCGGTAAATGAAGATGAGGCGGCAGCATTAGGTGTCAATGTTACAATAATCAGATTGTTAATTCTTACTATTGCAACATTTGTAGTATCATCAATAATATGTACTACAGGACTTATAAGCTTTATAGGACTTATAGCACCGCATATGGCAAGACTGCTTACAGGAAGAAATGATACTAAGACATTTATAATAAGCGGACTTACAGGAAGTATAATACTTACGGTGGCAGATATATTTGCAAGAAGTGCAGCCGGTACGGAGCTGCCGGTAAGTGTATTTACTTCACTTCTTGGAGCACCGGTGCTTATAATATTATTGGTTAAGAAGCATAGAGGGCAATATATTTAATAATAAATAATTACATATATATTTAATAATAAACAATTACATAATTGACCACGATTACTCCATATGTTAATATCAGATTAATAATAGGTGTGGGAAATACAACATTGAAAATGAATAATTAAGAACGGATGGTGATTAAATGCTTAATATACAGACGTATAAAAAGGTTGAAAGTCTTGATGAGGCATATGAGCTTAACAAGAAGAAAGCTAACCGCATTATAGGTGGAATGATGTGGATGCGTATGGGAGAGACAAGAATTCAGACGGCGATAGATTTGTCAGGACTTGGGCTTGATACAATAGAAGAAAATCAGCAGGAATTTAAGATTGGCTGTATGACAACATTAAGACAGTTAGAGCAGCACGAAGGCTTTAATAAATATACTTGTAACATGGCAAAGGAGAGTTTAAGACATATAGTCGGAGTCCAGTTTAGAAATATGGCAACAGTTGGAGGCAGCATATATGGACGATATGGATTTTCTGACGTGCTTACATTATTTCTTGCATTAGATACATATGTTGAGCTTTATAAGGGTGGCATAGTGCCATTGGAAGAATTTGCAGGCTCGGCTTATGATAACGATATTATTGTCGCTATTATTGTGAAAAAACACGACGTAAATGTATTCTATGAAGCTGTTAGAATAACACAGACAGACCTTCCTGTACTTACCTGTTGTGCAGCAAGAGATTTAAAGGATAATTCATGCAATGTGGTAATTGGTGCAAGACCGGGAAGAGCCTTGAGAGTAAAGGATACGCATAATATTTTATCAGAAATAGTATCACGTAATGATAATATATCCAATGATATAGTATGTAATAAAGATGAAAAAGAAAATATAGAAAATAATACATCTGCGGATATTAATATTGATGAAAGAATAGATAAATTTGCAAAGTATGCCAAAGAAACAGTGCCGACACAGTCGAATATGCGTGGAAGTGCAGAGTATAGAAGTCATCTTACGGAAGTGCTGGTTAAAAGAGCATTAGAGCAGCTTTTCATAAATAAGGACTGATATTAGCAGTGATAACAGGCATTAAAAATGCCTGCAAAATAGGAGATTGATATGAATATTAATATAATACTTAATGGTAAAAGTGTAAGTGATGATATTGCGGCAGATATGACACTTTATGATTTTGTAAGAGAGCATGGATGTTATAGTGTCAAATGTGGCTGCGAGACTTCTAATTGTGGACTTTGTACAGTCTTTTTAGATGATAAGCCTGTGCTTTCATGTTCGGTATTAGCAGCAAGGGTGGATGGATGTAAGGTTGATACACTTGAAGGACTTCAGGGGGAAGCTTTGGAATTCGTAACCTTTATAGCTGATGAGGGCGCAGAACAGTGCGGCTTTTGTAATCCAGGCTTTGTTATGAATACAATTGCTCTTTTAAGAGAAAATCCATATCCGAATGAAGATGAGATTAAAGAATTTTTGTCGGGTAATCTGTGCCGTTGTTCGGGTTATGAGGGACAGTTAAGAGGAATACTTAAATTTCTTGAAAGCAAAAAAGATAATAATAAATAGACTTGAACCAATAAGGAGGGTAAGATTGAATGAAATCCGTTAATAAAGCCATAAGAAAAAAAGATGCGATGGAGCTTCTCCTTGGAAAACCTGTTTATATGGAAGATATTGCACCAAAGGATTGTCTGGTTGTCAAACTGCTTCGTTCACCTTATGCCAATGCAATAATTAAAGACATTAATACAGATATAGCAAAAAAAGTTCCGGGAATTGAGGCTGTATATACATATAAAGATATTGATCAGAATGGAAAGAGATTTACATGTGCAGGACAGACTTATCCTGAGCCTAGTCCATATGACAGGCTGATTCTTGACAGACATGTAAGATTCATAGGAGATCCGGTTGCCATTATTGCAGGTACTGACGAAAAATGTGTCGATAAGGCGATGAAGCTTATTAAGGCAGATTATGAGGTCTTAGAGCCAGTGCTTGATTTTACAAAGGCAAAGGATAATAAGGTGCTTGTGCATCCTGAGGATAACTGGGAGGCATTATGCCAGGTAGGAGCGGATAATAAGAGAAATCTGTGTGCCCATGATGAATGTGGTGAAGGAGATATTGAAAAAGTGCTTAGTGAATGTGATATTGTGCTTGACAGGACATATCATACTAAGGCATGTCAGCAGAGCATGATGGAAACTTTCAGGACATTCTGCACAATAGACACATATGGCAGGCTTCATGTTGTAAGTTCAACACAGATTGTATTCCATTGCAGAAGAATTATATCACATGCACTGGGAATATCACCGTCTAAGATAAGGGTTACAAAGCCAAGAATAGGAGGAGGTTTTGGTGCCAAGCAGACATCAGTATCAGAGATTTATCCGGCATTTGTAACATGGATGACAAAGAAACCATCAAAGATAATATTTTCAAGGGAAGAGTCACTTACGGCGTCGTCACCAAGACACGAAATGCAGATGCATGTGCGTCTGGGAGCTACCAGGGATGGAATTATAAAGGCTATTGACCTTCATACATTATCTAATACGGGAGCTTATGGCGAGCATGGACCGACAACAGTAGGTCTTTCAGGACACAAATCAATTCCATTATATGGTAAGGCAGAAGCATTTCATTTTTCAAGCGATGTTGTATATACTAATATAATGTCTGCCGGTGCTTACAGAGGATATGGTGCAACACAGGGACTTTTTGCAGTGGAGTCAGCAGTAAATGAACTTGCACAGATGTTAGGAACTGACCCATTTGACATAAGACTCAAAAATATCATAAAAGAGGGCGATATAATGCCGGCTTATTATGGACAGGTTAATACAAGCTGCGCCCTTGACAGGTGTCTTAAAAGAGTACGTGAAATGATAAAATGGGATGAAAAGTTCCCAATGTATAAGGTCTCAGAAACTAAGGCAAGATATCTGGGAATGGGTATGGCAATGCAGGGCTCAGGTATTTCAGGTGTCGATGTAGGAAGTGCAACGCTTAAGCTTAATGATGAGGGCTTTTATACTTTAAATATAGGTGCGGCTGATATGGGAACAGGCTGTGATACAATACTGGCTCAGATTGCAGCAGAGGTGCTGGATTGTAATACAGATAATATCAGCGTATTTGGGGCAGATACGGATATTTCACCATACGATTCAGGCTCATACGCTTCAAGTACAACATATGTAACGGGAAAGGCAGTAGAAAAGTGTGCATTAGAACTTCGTGACAGAATAGAAAGTCTGGGTGCAAGACTTCTTGACTGTGATAAGGAAAATATATCATTTGATGGAAACGCTGTAATGTGTGACAGTACAGGTGAAAAGGTAAGTCTTAATGAGATTGCCACAGCTTCAATGTGTGGGAATGATATTGCACTTGTGACTTCATATACACATTCATCACCTATTTCGCCTCCACCATATATGGTTGGTGCAGCTGAAATAGAGGTTGATTTGGAAACAGGTGAAAGTAAGGTCATTGAATATGATGCCTGTGTTGACTGTGGAACGCCGGTCAATCCTAATCTTGCAAGAGTTCAGGCTGAGGGTGGTATTTTACAGGGAATTGGTATGGCTATGTCTGAAAATATTACTTATGACAATAAGGGTAAGCTCTATGAAAATTCATTCTTACAATATAAGATACCATCAAGAATGGACATAGGACATATTAATGTAGAATTTGAATCAAGCTATGAAAATGCAGGACCATTTGGTGCAAAATCAATTGGCGAGGTTGTTATTAATACGCCGCTTCCTGCTGTGACAGATGCATTAAGCCATGCGGCAGGAGTAAGATTTTATGAGCTTCCAATTACACCTTGTCAGGTAGCACAAAATATTATAAAAAAAAATAATAAAAAGAAATAATAAAAAGAAATAGCAAAAAGAAATAATAAAAAGGACAAAAAATAAAATAAAAGCTTATGACATTGACTGGGATATTTAGTGTGAAAAATAGTGCTGATGCGATTATTTTCCAAAGTTCATAATTGAACTGGCTATTTGTGCCGCAGGCGTCACAAAGCAGTCCTTATCGCAGAGCCCGATCGGACATTTGGCTCGCGATTCCGCAGGCATTTTTAGTGCCTGTGGAAGGGGGAATCAGCATATAGATATCCTGTTTTAAATATGAAAGGACAGCGGATTGAGAAAAAATTTAAAAAGAGAAAGAACAAAGGATAGCAAAGTAATATTAAACAGACTTGGTAAAGTGGTGAAAAAGTCAATTGCGGCAGCTATGTCAGCTTCATTTATTACTGTAAGCATAATGACTCCGGTCATGTCTGTACCACATGTAATATATGCATCAGAAAGAAGCGGTACTGATAAGTATACGGATGATTCAGTGAAAGTATATGCACAGTCAGACAGTGTAACCGTAACAAGTCAGAGTGAACTTGAGAGTGCGCTTAATTCAGGAAGTACCAACATTGTTATAAGTGGCAGTGTTACTATAGCTGAGAATAGTGACGAAACACCATTTATGATACCGGGAGGTGTAACTATTACAGGTCAGGATGATAACAGTGGACTTGTATTTAGAGGTGCAATGCAGCTTGCAGGAGACAATGTAACTTTTTCAGGCATGCAGCTTCATTTTATTTCAACTGATGCGTTACAAAGTGCAATACACAGGGAAATATTCCTTGCAGGTCACAGCCTTATATTAGATTCAGTAGATACCTATGTGCAAGGCGGTTCAGGTTCAGGACTTGGAGGATTTGGCGGTACAGAAGAAGAGCTTCTTCCAACAGTATATGCAGGTGCGTATAAGGGAAGTTCAATAGGAAGCAAGGCATCACTTACTATTAATAATGCAATTGATAAGACAATGTTAAAGGGCGTATATATGAGCCATGATGGTGATGAGGGCAAAGTGGCTTATACAGGAGATGCAGAGGTATTAATAGATGCTAAGACAACTGTAAGAGAAGGAATACATTCAGAGAATAGTTCACAGGCAGATATAAAGATACAGGGAACATCACAGAGTATATCTGCCGGCTGCAAGGTGTCGTCTTTTTATGGAAATGACAAGACAACATTAACGCTGGATAAGTGTTTGTGTAATGCAGATTTTAAGAACATTGAAAATATCATCCTTGATAATGAGGCAGGGTTAGGTATTATATCAGGTAATCTTAAGAATATTACTATCAAAAATAAATCATTTTTAGATATTACGACATATGGCAGTAGTAATTTTATTGAGATAGAAGGTGACTTTACAGGAAGCACATCAGAGCAGACAGATGCATACCTTGTTACGGATAATACAAGACAGCTTATTATTAATGGAAATGTTACAGGAAAAACAGCAATTGCAATAGATAATAAGCTGTTTCCTAAAGATTATATGTCAGGCTGTACATATGTAACAGCAGCAGGAAAAAGCAGTGCAGGCAGTTTTATATCATTAAAGACCGGCTGGATACTAAAATATGATATCCAGGATAATAATGAAGCAAGCTGGACGGCGCAGACAGGTTCTGATGAGCAGACAAAAGAATTAGCAAGAATTAATATAGAATCAGCTCCTGACAGAGTATATCTTAATAATATATTTGAAAATGATGATTATACCATACCTGATACAGATGCAGCATTTTATATTAAGTGTTATGATGCAAATGATAATATTATATCAGGAGAGGATATTGAATGGCTGACAGATAATGTAGTTATTATTAAAACAGAGTATTGGGAAGGCACAGATGAGTATAACGATAATACTGATTGGGGTAATTCTATATGGTTAAGGACAGATTTAGAGAAATATCCCGATACATATTTTATAGAGGCCAATGAATCAGCGAAGGCAGGAACATATACATTCTTATTTTTACCTGAAAAGTATAATATAACTGAGATGAATGATAGTGGTGAATTAAGTACTGTAAAGGATGTAAAGAAGTTAAAAGATGATATTCTTGCCGAATGGAAGATAGAATTTACAGATAAAGAGATAGTACAGGAAAAGATGGAGACACCTTCAGTAAGTATTGATTATTATAATGAGATACTTACAGGCTTTGATATTAAGGGTACATATACTGTTAATGATAGAACAGTCACAGTATCACAGGATGGAACGCTTAAGCTTTCAGAATCTTATTATGGAACTGATATTACCATAGTAAGAAAGGCAGACAATAGTAATTATACAGACAGTGATAGTGAAATTATTACGATACCATCAAGAAGAGAAGCCCCACAGATAAAAGGAACAGACGCCGATTCAAAAGGTAATAATAATGGTACGATTACACAGATTTCTCCAGATATGGAGTATAGGTGTATAACAGATGGTAATTGGACTGATTGTACAGGTAATACAGTAACAGGTCTTGCACCGGGAGAATATCAGGTACGTCTAAAGGCTGATGACAATAATTTTGCCGGTAATATTGCAAGTGTTATTATAGGTAGACAACAGGCAAAGACATATCATGTAATTATTGGCAATGGTACAGGAAGCGGTGATTACGAAGAGGGCAATAAAGTTACAATACAAGCGAAGCAGGCAGCAGATGGAATGGCATTTGATAAATGGGTATCAGATGTGACATTAGATTATATTGACGGAACAGATGAATTTTCAGAGAAAGCTGTATTTAAAATGCCTGAAAGTGATGTTGAATTGAGTGCAGAATATAAGGATGTAACTGCTCCTTCCGGTCAGATAACTATATCAACAAAGGAATGGACTTCATTTTGCAATAAGGTCACATTTGGATTATTCTTTAAAGATACACAAAAGGTTACAATAAGTGCAGAGGATAAAGGGCTTGGTATAGATAGGATATTCTATTATATATCATCAGAAGCTAAGTCAATTGAAGATATAGCGGCACTTAAAGATAATGAATGGACAGAATATACAGATGTATTTTCTATTACGCCGGACAGAAAGAGTGTAGTATATGTCAAGCTTACAGATAAAGGTGGTAATAAAAAGTATCTTTCATCTGATGGTCTTGTATTTGATGCTTCTTCACCTGTAATAAGTGGAATTAAGAACAATGAAAGCTACAAAGACAGTGTAGACTTTACTGTTACAGATGATAATCTTGAGTATGTTGAGATAGATGGTGTAATTACAGGATATGAAAATGGCAGCTATAATATAGCAAATAAAGCTGGTTCACATGTTGTAAAGGCTGTTGATAAAGCAGGCAATATTACACAGATAACAATTAATATGTTAGATAAAGAGCCAACAACAGAGCCGACAGAGCCGACCACAAAGCCGACGGAGTCCACAACAAAGCCGACAGAGCCGACCACAAAGCCGACGGAGTCCACAACAAAGCCGACAGAGCCGACAACAAAGCCGACAGAGCCGACAACAAAGCCGACGGAGCCGACCACGAAGCCGACAGAGCCGACAACAAAGCCGACAGAGCCAACAACAGAGCCAACAACAAAGCCGACAGAGTCCACAACAAAACCGACAGAGCCGACAACAAAGCCGACAGAACCGACAACGAAGCCGACAGAGCCGACAACAAAGCCGACAGAGCCGACAACAAAGCCGACGGAGTCCACAACAAAGGCAACAGAGCCGACCACGAAGCCGACAGAGTCAACAACAAGGCCGACAGAGCCGACCACGAAGCCGACGGAGTCCACAACAAAGCCGACAGAGCTGACAACAAAGGCAACAGAGCCGACAACAAAGGCAACAGAGCCGACCACGAAGCCGACGGAGTCCACAACAAAGCCGACGGAGTCAACAACAAAGCCAACAGAACCAGCGACAGAAGCCAAGGGACAGCTTGTGCTTTCATCTGATACAAGCTGGTATTATATGAAAAATGGTAAGATTGACTATGATTATGATGACCTTGCCCAGAATGAATATGGCTGGTGGAAGATAAGCAACGGAACGGTAGATTTTGGATATACCGGCTTAGCCCAGAATGAATATGGCTGGTGGAAGATAAGCAATGGAACAGTAGATTTTAGTGCAAATGGACTGTTATATGATAATATGAGTGAAAAATGGTGGTATTTTAACAACGGAGCTGTTGATTATAATTATGACGGACTTGCATTAAATGAATATGGCTGGTGGAAGATAAGTAACGGAACTGTAGACTTTAAATACACCGGACTTGCATTAAATGAATACGGCTGGTGGAAAGTAAGCAACGGAACGGTAGATTTTGGATATACCGGCTTAGCCCAGAATGAATATGGCTGGTGGAAGATAAGCAATGGAACAGTAGATTTTAGTGCAAATGGACTGTTATATGATAATATGAGTGAAAAATGGTGGTATTTTAACAACGGAGCTGTTGATTATAATTATGACGGACTTGCATTAAATGAATATGGCTGGTGGAAGATAAGTTATGGAACTGTAGACTTTGGTTACACAGGATTAGCATTAAATGAATATGGCTGGTGGATGGTAAATAAGGGAATACCTGATATTACTTATAATGGAATAGCTGCTAACCAATACGGTCTATGGAAAGTAAGTAACGGAACAGTAGAGTTTAATTATACAGGAACATATACATTTGGAAATGGAACATATACAATAGTAAATGGTCTTGTACAATAAGTGTCAGATACAATTCTGATATGATTATTTTCTAATAAAGTTGTTTTATAATCAAAAAGAGTGTAGAAGAGTTAAAAATGAGGCAATAACCAAAAGTAAGATTTTAGGTGTCCATAATAACTTTTCTACACTCTTTTCAGTTTAAATAAAGTTCACAAAATCTTCACAAAAAATTGGCACTCACCTCTTGACAGTGCTAATAAAAAGGACTATAACATAGGCAAGAACAAAGGAAGAGAACAAAAGAGGATATGAAAAGATAAGTTGAAGGTTCATAATCCCTAAGAAGTTCTTAAACATCCCGGTTCCAAAAGAACAAGGTAACAATGTTAGTTATGGATTTTAGCAATCCATTGATAGAAAAGGAGAGATGACTTATGTTAATGCCTAGTATTTTTGGAGAAAATTTGTTTGATGATTTATTTGATGATTTTCCATTCTACATTGATAAAGATGCAAAGAATGTTGAAAAGAAGTTATATGGCAGAAAGGCCGGAAGGATAATGAAGACTGATATTAAGGAAAAGGAAGATGGATATGAGCTTATTGTAGACCTTCCGGGATTTAGTAAAGATGAGGTTAAGGCTTCACTTGAAAATGGTTACTTAATAATCAGTGCTGCTAAGGGTCTTGATAAGGAAGAAGAGGAAAAAGAAACAGGACATTATATTAGGAAAGAGCGTTATTCAGGTGCATGTGAACGTAGCTTCTATGTTGGTGAAGAATTAGAGCAGTCAGATATAAAGGCTGAATTTAAGCATGGTATTTTAAAGCTGTTCGTTCCTAAGAAAGAAGCTAAGAAGGAAGTAGAAGGCAGCAAATATATAGCAATTGAAGGATAGTGTGAAAAGTAAGTTCGATAGCTTATTTTTCAAAGCCCACATGTGAGCTGGCTGTTTGTTTCTGAGCAGAGCCAATAGCTCCTGATGGTTGATAACTTAAGATTTACAGATATCAGAAATATCTGTGAAATAATAAATATATCTTGTAGCTGACATCAGGTATTAGAAAAGAGGCGGTTAATATGTCAGATAAGAATCCAAAGCACCCATTAAAGAAGAAACAGGGCAAAGTAAAACATGATAAGAAGAAACATATTTATGAATAGCAGATACTTTATCACAGTTGTGAGAAGTTAGAGCAAATAGATATATTTTCTTCATAGTAACATGATAAGCCGGATACATAAGCTTAAGTATATATAGTTGTATAATCTCAGGTTGTTGATAATTATACAATTATATAAATTAAGCATAAGTATCCGGCTTGTTTTAACTATATAAGATTGCCTGAAGCGATGCCATTATAAATATTAAGCCGTATTGTATAATTGATAAATTGATATTAAATTCATAATGGATGCAGCTGTCTTTGTTTAAATTATCCCTTATACACAACTTTCCCACCGCATATAGTATAATGAACCTTTCCAGGAAGTTCCCAGCCGGCAAAAGGACTGTTGGATGCTTTAGATGCAAAATGGTCAACCGTCCATAATTCGTTTTCGCCAAATATTACGATATCGGCGGCTGCACCTTTACATATGCTTCCGGGAATCATTCTGTAAAATTCAGCAGGATTCTTACTCATAAGCTCCATGAGCTTAAGCAAAGTTATATGTCCGGGCTGTACAAGTGACTTAATTCCAAGAGCAAGAGATGTTTCAAGACCTGTAATACCGGATGGTGCTGATTCAAGAGAACGTTCCTTTTCTTCTTTACTATGTGGTGCATGATCTGTTACTATCATATCGATAGTGCCATCTTTAAGCCCTTCAATAATCATCTGTCTGTCCTGCTCAGTTCGTAAAGGCGGATTCATTCTTGCGAGAGTACCATATTGTAATACAGCATCTTCTGTTAAGGTAAAGTGATGTGGAGTAGCTTCGGCATGAACATCAGCACCGAGTTTTTTTGCAGTGCGGACAAGTTCAACGGAAGCACCGGAACTTATATGCTGTATACATACGGATGCACCGGTATTAAGTGCAAGCATAGTATCTCTTGCGACCATGACATCCTCTGCCGTATGAGAAGCTCCGCCATAATGCAGCTGTTCTGATATTATTCCCTGATTAACGCCGGCATTTTTAATAAACAGTGGGTCTTCTTCATGCAGGCTTACAGGTAAATCAAGGTCTTTGGCAATATTCATTGCTTTAAGAAGTAATGCCTCATCCATGATAGGAATACCGTCATCAGTAAATCCGGCAGCTCCGGCATTTGCAAGTTCTTTCATATCTACAAGTTCTTTACCGGCAAGCCCTTGTGTTATGGCAGCAGTCTGTAATACGTGAATACCTGTTTCTTTACCCTTGTCCTGAATATATTTTAGTGTATCAATATTATCAACGACAGGCTTGGTATTAGCCATACATACTACCATGGTAAAGCCACCTCTTGCAGCGGCAGCAGCACCTGTATATATGTCTTCTTTATATGTAAATCCGGGGTCTCTGAAATGTACATGAGTATCGACAAGTCCGGGAGCGACAACAAGTCCTGTGGCATCTATTATTTCAAGATTATTTTCTTCGGCTTCATTAAGTGTATCTGTAATATGATTTCCTGTTTTTATAATAATTCCATTATCAATAAGAACATCCATTATTTTATCAGTGTTATTGACAGCATCAACAACACGTCCATTTTTAATAAGCAGCATATATACCTCCATAAATCTTATTATTTAATATGATTGAATTAACTGTACCCAGACAATCATTATATGTCTGCGGTAAAATTGTTAATTTCGCTGTATAAAAATTATATTATGAAATGAGTAATTAATCAAATGGCAATATAAAATAATATTAAAAATCAGCAATTACCCCAATAGCACATTAAATAGAATATTAAAAGATATACAATTAATAAAATACCAATGAAAAATATTATAAAAGAAACTAATGATATATGAATGACAGATAAAAGTACTATCTGATAGTAGCATATAACTGTTATAAAAAAGCATTTTTATAGTAGTAAAGGTGAAAAAGTGTGGAAAAATTCAGTAATATTATTAAAAATGATGGAAAAATCAGTAAAAAAAATATATAATAAAAAAAAACATTGGAGGAATTAAAATGAAGGAGAATCAAAGAAAAAGGGTTGATATGGTTGTATTTCCAATATTACTTATAGTATTGGGATATATAGAATTCACAATGATAGGCTTGCTTTTAGGTGGAAGACATGAAACAGGGATATTAATACAGACTGTTGTTCTGGCAGCAGGTATTATAAGTATTGTATGCGCATTTATATTAAAGAAAGGTAGTAGCATATGCGGAATCGTAATGACATCGGCAGGAATAATATCGTATTTTGTAATAATGTGTATTAATAATATGGCCGATACATATATTTATTCAATTCCGCTAATAGTTTTGATAATAGGATATCTTAATATCAAAATGATTATTGCTGATGGGGCAGCAGTTATTATTGGCGTGATTATTCATTGTATAAGAATGTTAAATATGTCAAATATAACAATAGACAATATGATAGTTGAATGTATAGTTATTGTTTTAATAGTATTTGCCGTATATAAGATAACTAAGATGTTTATAATGTTTACATCAGAAAATGTAGAGGAAATACAGATGCAGACTAACATACAATTAGAGGTGGCTAAGACTATGCAGTATGTATCTAAGGAAATAGTATCTAATTTTGCTTCGGCTAATGAAAATATTAGGGAACTTAATAAAAGTATAAGCACGAGCAATTTTTCCATGAAAAATATTGCTGACAGTACAGAAAGTACAGCAGAATCTATACAACATCAGGCACAGATGTGTCAGGAGATACAAAGCCATACTGATGAAGCTAATAAAATGGCACAGGAGATGCTGGAATCATCCGATCGTGCCATTAATAATGTAAATGACGGATCGAAGATAATTACAGGACTTAAGCAACAGTCAGAAAATGTTGCAAATGCAAGTGAAGTGACAGAACAGGTAACTGCTACACTTATAGAGAGGGCAAAAGAGGTTGAAGAGATTGTAGGTTCAATTATGAATATTTCTTCACAGACTAATCTTTTGGCACTTAATGCATCAATTGAAGCGGCAAGGGCAGGCGAGGCAGGTAAAGGATTTGCTGTTGTTGCAGATGAGATAAGGGAACTTTCAGTACAGACAAAGGATGCAACAGAAAAAATAAGAGGAATTATTGAAGAATTAACTAATGATGTTGACAGTGTAAAAGTAAGTCTTGATAATTCTGTAGAATCCATAAAGGAACAAAATAAACTTATTGATGTAGCTAATGATAAATTTGATGTAATTCATACAGAGGTAAGTACACTTATAGGTTCAATTAATGGATTTTCAGGAACAATCAGTGATATTGTTAATTCAGCGGATGTTATATCTGAAAATGTATCTAATCTTTCAGCTACAAGTGAAGAGATTGCAGCGGCATCTAATGAAAGCTATGACCATACTAATGAGGCTGTTGAAAAAATGAAAGAGGTTGAAGAAAGCCTTAACCATATATATATGCTGGCACAGCAGATGGAAACAGATGAAGAGAATTATCAGACAGAATTAAACAACAAAATTAATAATAAATAAATTCATATGATATATGTTAAGATGAAATTAATACTTGACAAACACAATTAAATTGCATACAATGTATTTGAAAAAATCAATTGTATGCAATTAATTTAACTGATAAATATGGGGGCATAATGAGCAAAGATAAGTATGCAGGCATAAGACTGGAGAACCAGCTGTGTTTTCCATTATATGTCTGTTCAAAGGAGATTGTAAGAAGATATAAGCCATATCTTGATGAACTTAATCTTACATATACCCAGTATATTGCAATGATGGTATTATGGGAAGAGAGAGAAGTTACTGTAACTGAACTTGGAAAGCAGTTATTTCTTGATTCGGGAACACTTACACCGCTTTTAAAGAAGCTTGAACAGAAAGGCTTTGTAACAAGAAAGAGGATGGAGAGCGATGAGCGGAATGTATGCATTTCAATAACAGATAAAGGTGATAAGTTAAAGGAAGAAGCAGTAAAGATACCTGAAAAAATGAGTTGCTGTATTAGTCTTAATCCAGAAGAGGTTAAGACATTATATACGATTCTTCAGAAAGTACTGGGTAATTTTTAGCAATTTGAATAATAATTATTTATTAATAGCAGCAATATCCCCGATATAATCTATCAAGTGGATACTGCATGGCTGGTGTCCGGCTTGTTATCGCAAGCCAAATCTGACATTTGGCTCGCGATTCCTTTGGCATTAAAAATGTTCGTGTAATTTTTTTACCAATATATATTGTGAGCAATTTAATTGTGAACTATATATTTTATGCATCCGGCTGTATTGTAATTATATTAACAGGATAGTGCGATAAATCACGGGTAAAGATTTATATTAAATATAGAAAAGAGGTAAAAGACATGAATATTTACGATTTTAGTGCAGAAAATGTGTATGGAGATGAATTGTATTGATTTGCAATTAACGCAATCTTTACATCTATATATAAAAAAATACAATATATGTCTTTAAAATAAGACAGAAAAGAGGTTAATTATGGAAGTTAAAAATATTAATGAACAGGAATTTGAAAATGAAGTTTTAAAATCAGACATACCTGTGCTGGTAGATTTCTGGGCACCATGGTGCGGACCATGCAAGATGTTAGGACCAATAGTTGAACAGGTGGCACAAAAGACACAAGGTGTTAAGGTTGTTAAGTTAAATGTTGATGATGCCATCAGCACAGCACAGAAGTATGGAGTAGTATCAATTCCTACACTTATAGTATTTAATGGTGGAAAAGAAGTTAAAAGAAGCGTAGGCCTTATATCAGAGCAGCAGGTAAGTGAGCTTATAAAATAATAGTAAAGAAAATAACAATAACTACAAATAAAACATGTTTTGTAAAATTTGCAGCTAATAAAATAATAGTAAAATGAACAGACATAACGGCAGATGAGAAATAGGTAATGTAGATTTCTCATCTGCCTCTTTATAATAAAGCCACTAATGGCATTAGAAAATACCTGCAGAATGGAGAATAAGTATGTCAAAAAGATATGATATTGCAATTATAGGAACAGGACCTGCCGGAGTATCGGCAGCAATTACGGCAAAAGTGCGGAATAAGAATATAATTATATTTGGAAATGACAGCCTTAGTGATAAGCTTATAAAGGCACAAAAAATAAATAATTATCCGGGATTGTATGCTGTTACGGGACGGCAGCTTGCAAATGCACTTAGAGAGCATTTACAGGCAATGGATATAAGTATTAATAATAAAAAAGTTACTAATATTATTAAAACCGGCAGTTATTTTTCAATTCTTACATCAGATAATGATATGTATGAAGCTTCGGCAATTATTATGGCAACAGGTGTAAGCTTTTTAAAGTCATTGCCGGGGGAAGAAGAGCTGCTTGGAAGAGGTGTAAGTTATTGCGCAACCTGTGATGCATTTGCATATAGAGATAAAAAAGTGGCTGTTATCGGATATAATAAGGAGCAGGAAAAGGAAGCTGTTTTTCTTACACAGACTGCAGCAAAGGTATATTATATTCCTATGTATAATACTAAGAATGAGCAGATTTTCCCAGACGGTAATATAACACCGGACTGCAATCCAGCTGATAGGGATACTTCTGTGAAGAATACTGTTAATGATGATAATATGTCTGAGGGTAAATCACAGGATAAAGAAGCTGTTGGCCGGGTAAATCCGCGGGATAACTTAATTGTTATAAATGATATTCCTTTAAGCATACAGGAATATGTGGATAGAGAAAATATTCCGAAGAATGATAACAACAATAACGTAAGTATGCTTAATCTGGTAATGAAAGGCAGCAGGCTTACAGTTGATGGTGTATTTGTACTTCGTGACAGTGTTAAGGCAGATAAACTATTATCAGGAATAACATTAAGGGATAATCATATAAGTGTTGACCGTAATATGCGTACAGAAATTGAAGGCTGTTTTGCAGCAGGTGATATAACAGGGAAGCCATATCAGTATATTAAAGCGGCAGGTGAAGGCAATGTTGCGGCTTTGTCTGCGGTGGATTATGTAGACAATATGTAAAATAAGATTAGTGTGAAAAATCACACCGATGTGCTGATTTCTCACACGGCTATTTGTGCCGCAGGCGTCACAAAGTAGCCCTTATCGCAGAGCCAAATCTGACATTTGGCTCGCGATTCCTCCGGCATTAAAAATGCCTGCGGAATGGAGATTAGTATGAAGAATAAGTTCTATAGCTTAATGTGAAAAATAAGCTATAGAGCTTATTTTATTACAGGTGATTTTTGCATTATATTATTCCTATGGAATGGAGATTAATATTGAGATTAATATTATTAAATTTTTTTAATTAGACGAATAAAGGTTTTAGTAGTATTATTAAATTATTCTGAATTTGCAAAGAAAATAATAGGTCACAGCTGTTATTTTTTATGTAAAATGCATTTGTCTTAAAAATATAATATTATGAATGGAGTTATGTATGGAATTAAAATGGAAAACGTGTATAAGGGCAACAATTACAGTTGTAATAATGTATGCTCTTATTAATTACTGGAGTGGTTTTGCAAGTTTTGCAACAGGGGTATTACATTCAGTTATGCCACTTATTATTGGTTGTATGATGGCATATGCTGTTAATATTCTTATGTCATTTTATGAGAGTATACCACAAAAGCTTGGCTGGCAAGGAACCAAAAAGAAAAAAAGCCTTAAACGTCCGGTTTGCATGATACTTGCATATTTAAGTATCGTAATAATAGTTGTTCTTATCTTTAGAATGATAATACCGGAGCTTATAGGCTGTATTAATATTCTGATTGATAAAATGCCACATGCCATTGATTCTGCTGTTAAATGGCTTGAAACAAGAGTTGACATTAATTCATTATTACAGATTGATATAGGAGGATTGCTTAATAATGACGGCTTTGATATCAGGGAGACTGTTGTTAAATCAGCAGATTTTCTGTTAAATGGGCTTGGTGGCGCAATGGGGGTTGCAACCGGGATAGTTTCATCAATTATATCAGGAACGGTCACATTTTTTGTGGCGCTGATATTTTCAATATATCTGTTATATGGAAAGGAAAAACTCGCTGGTCAGTTTGAAAGACTTTTTAGAAGATATCTGCCAGACAGGTTGACAGATAAGCTGTTCTATATATTGGGAGTACTTGATACATCCTTTACAAGCTTTATAACAGGTCAGTGTATTGAAGCTGTAATACTTGGAACGTTATGTATGCTTGGAATGTTGATATTAAGGCTTCCTTATGCTGTGATGACAGGCTGTCTTATAGGTTTCACAGCACTGATACCTATAGCAGGAGCGTATATAGGGGCAACAGTTGGTGCACTGATGATATTTACGGTGTCTCCTGTCCAGTCGGTTATTTTTCTTATATATCTTGTGATTTTACAGCAGATAGAAGGTAATCTCATATATCCAAGAGTTGTAGGTTCATCAATCGGACTTCCGGGAATATGGGTGCTTGCAGCAGTTACTGTCGGTGGCGGAATTATGGGTATTGCAGGAATGTTAATAGGTGTTCCTCTCACTTCGGCAATATACCGGTTATTAAAAAATGATGTCAATAAAAACTGACCATATTGATATTGCTGGATATATCCAGTTTTATAAAAAATATAATGCCAGATTTTGTTTATTAAAATGAAATGGCACAAACTGACATTACTAAATAATTGAAAATTGAATATTTTAATAATGCCACAAATTGTATATAATCCTAGACATCAGTTAAAAGACTGTATTTAGAATTTAAGAATATTACATTATACTAGATGCAGCCAATCAGATGATGTGAAAGGATGAATATAAGAATATGGGTAATTCAAATGCAGAAAGATATCAGTTAAATAAAGAGCTTGCACAGATGTTAAAGGGTGGAGTTATTATGGATGTAACAACACCTGAACAGGCAGAAATAGCTCAGGAAGCAGGAGCATGTGCTGTTATGGCACTTGAGAGAATACCGGCTGATATAAGAGCAGCAGGCGGCGTATCAAGAATGAGCGACCCTAAGATGATTAAGGGGATACAGGAAGCTGTTTCAATTCCTGTAATGGCTAAGTGCAGAATAGGACATTTTGCAGAAGCACAGATATTACAGGCAATAGAGATTGATTACATAGATGAAAGTGAAGTATTATCACCGGCAGACGATGTATATCATATTAATAAGAGAGAATTTAAAGTACCATTTGTATGTGGAGCTAAGGATCTGGGAGAAGCATTAAGAAGAATTAATGAAGGTGCTTCAATGATAAGAACTAAGGGTGAACCGGGTACAGGTGATGTTGTTCAGGCTGTAAGACATATGAGAAAGATGAACAGTGAGATTGCAAAGCTTGTAAGCATGAGAGAGGACGAACTCTTTGAGGCAGCCAAGCAGTTACAGGTTCCATATGACCTTGTGCAGTATGTACATGAGAACCATAAATTACCTGTTGTTAATTTTGCAGCAGGCGGAGTTGCTACACCGGCTGATGCATCACTTATGATGCAGCTTGGTGCAGAAGGAGTATTTGTAGGTTCGGGTATCTTTAAGTCAGGCAACCCTAAGAAGAGAGCATCAGCTATTGTACAGGCTGTAACTAATTATAATGATGCCGGGCTTATCGCACATTTGTCAGAAGACCTCGGTGAAGCTATGGTAGGAATAAATGAGCAGGAGATAGCTTTACTGATGGCAGAAAGAGGCAAGTAATGGTAGTTGGAGTATTAGCATTACAGGGGGCATTTATAGAGCATGAAAATGTACTTAACAGGCTTGGTGTAGACTGTGTTGAATTAAGAAATGCAAAGGATCTTGAAAATAATTATGATGCACTTGTACTTCCGGGCGGAGAAAGTACGGTGCAGGGGAAGTTACTTAAAGAAAGTGGTATGTATGATACTATAAAGTCACAGATAGATAATGGCATGCCGGTTCTTGCAACCTGTGCAGGAATGATTCTTCTTGCAGATAATATTGAAGGTGATGATACTAAGCACCTTTCAACAATGCCTGTAACTGTTAAGCGTAATGCATATGGCAGACAGCTTGGAAGCTTTCATACAACTGATTATGTCAAGGGTATAGGGGAAGTTCCTATGACATTTATAAGAGCACCTTATATATCAGAGGTATCAGATGGCGTAGATGTATTGGCTAAGGTAGATGAAAAGATTGTCGGTGTAAAGTATAAGAACCAGTATGCATTTGCATTCCATCCTGAACTCGACGATAACCTTAATATCCACAGAAGATTTGTTGAGGAAGTCTCAGATATCTGTAACAGAGCATAAGTATCAGTAATATAGCAGACAATATATCTAATAAAATAACTGGTATTTTTATCATAGTAAGATGTTTTTGCAAAATATTAAATATGGTATTAAGTATTACATTGTTATATATACTTGCGGACGGTGCAAAACATAATATATATAATGTGATAGCTTAGTTATTATGAAAACGTATAGTTTTAATGAGTATTCATTAAGACTGTACGTTTTTTTGGGATAGTGATAAAATAATTATATTATAGATTAGAAAATTATAGCTGTTTTCTAATTGTATTGATGATTTAATATGATTTTAAAATATGATTTAGAATGAAAAAATGGCTGGAAACGAGGTAATCATATATGGTAAAGATAGATTTAATAACAGGCTTTCTTGGTGCGGGAAAGACTACATTTATAAGAAAATATGCAGAATATCTTATGGATAAAGGCTTAAGTATTGGTATATTAGAAAATGATTATGGTGCTGTCAACGTTGATATGATGCTTTTGCAGGATATGTCTGGGGATAATTGTGAACTTGAAATGGTTGCTGGCGGCTGTGATTATGACTGCCATAGAAGGCGTTTTAAGACGAAGCTTATTTCCATGGGAATGTGCGGTTATGACAGGGTAATAGTGGAGCCCTCGGGAATATACGATGTAGATGAATTTTTTGACGTATTACATGAAGAACCGCTTGATAACTGGTATGAGATTGGTAATGTAATTACAATTGTAGATTCTAAACTTGATAATGACATGTCTGTTCATTCAGATTATATGCTGGCATGCCAGCTTGCAGATGCCGGAAGTGTTATTTTAAGCAGAACGAAAGAGGCAGATAAGAGTGATATTGACAATACAATAGTCCACCTTAATAATGCACTTAAAAATGTCAGGTGCAGTCGTGTCCTCGATAAAGAAATTATATGTAAAGACTGGGATACATTTACAGAAAAAGATTATGAAAAGATATTAAACAGCGGCTATGTTATGGAAAATTATACAAAACTCTTTTCACAGGATGATGAAGGCTTCCAGTCGGTATATTATATGAATAAGAAGTTTACTAAGGATGAGCTGCAAAAAATTATAAAAGAAGTTATGGATGATAAGAAATGTGGAAATATATTCAGGGTCAAGGGATTTATGAAAATATCAGATAATAGCTGGATTCAATTAAATGCCACTCACAATGAGATAAGAATAGAACCGATAGATAAAGGACAGGAAGTTATAATCATAATTGGGGAAGAGTTAGATAAACAAAGGCTTGATAAACATTTTATGTAGCTAAAGTGTTAAAGTTATGATATTATAAAAATACATGAAATAATTATCTGAATTATTTTATAAAATAGCTTTTTTAATGATATTTAATGTATTGGAGGAGAGAAAATGAACAAAGAGATACCTTACAAGATTTATCTTGAAGAAAGTGAGATGCCTAAGCAGTGGTATAATGTAAGAGCAGATATGAAGAATAAACCGGCACCTATTCTTAATCCGGCAACACTAAAGCCTGTTACAGTTGATGAGCTTTCATCAATATTCTGCAGGGAGCTTGCAATGCAGGAGTTAGATGAGACTAATGCATATATTGACATTCCACAGGAGATAAGGGATTTTTACAGAATGTATCGTCCATCACCGTTGGTAAGAGCATATTGTCTTGAGAAGAAGCTTGGTACACCTGCACATATTTATTACAAATTCGAAGGAAATAATACATCAGGAAGCCACAAGCTTAATTCTGCAATTGCACAGGCTTATTATGCAAAGAAACAGGGTTTGAAGGGTGTAACAACAGAGACAGGTGCAGGTCAGTGGGGTACGGCATTATCTATGGCATGTTCATATTTTGACCTTGACTGTCAGGTATATATGGTTAAAGTATCATACGAACAGAAACCATTCAGAAGAGAAGTTATGAGAACATATGGTGCAAAGGTCACACCTTCACCATCTATGAATACAGAGGTGGGAAGAAGAATTAATAAGGAATTTCCGGGAACAACGGGAAGCCTTGGCTGCGCTATTTCAGAAGCTGTTGAAGCTGCAACTACACAGGAGGGTTATCGTTATGTATTAGGCTCTGTATTATCACAGGTGCTTATACATCAGACAGTTATTGGTCTTGAGACTAAGACAGCCTTGGAAAAATATGATATTAAACCTGATATTATTATCGGCTGTGCCGGTGGTGGTTCTAATCTTGGAGGTCTTATATCACCATTTGCCGGAGAAAAGATAAAGGGTAATGCAGATTATGAGATTATAGCGGTTGAACCTGCTTCATGTCCTAGTCTTACAAGAGGACGTTATGCATATGATTTCTGTGATACGGGTAAGATATGTCCATTAGCTAAGATGTATACATTAGGAAGCGGATTTATACCATCAGCCAGCCATGCCGGAGGCCTGCGTTATCATGGAATGAGTTCAATAGTATCACAGCTTTATGATGATAAGATTATTACAGCAAGAAGTGTAGAGCAGACAGAAGTATTTAAGGCAGCAGAACAATTTGCAAGAATAGAAGGTATTCTTCCGGCACCGGAAAGCAGCCATGCTATAAAGGTAGCCATTGACGAAGCGTTAAAGTGTAAAGAGACAGGAGAGGAGAAGAATATAGTATTCGGTCTTACAGGAACAGGATATTTTGATATGGTTGCATATCAGAAATATAATGATGGTGATATGACAGATTATATTCCAACTGATGAAGAGCTTGAAAAGAGTTTTGCAACACTTCCAAAGGTAGATTAATATAAAAAGCAGCTCAGAAATGAGGATTATTATGAATGATAATACATTTACTAAGATATATGATGTAGTAAAACAGATTCCTTATGGTAAGGTGGCAACCTACGGCCAGATAGCAGCTCTTGCAGGAAATAAAAGATGGGCAAGAGTCGTAGGATATGCACTCCATGCCAATCCTGACCCTGATAACATACCCTGCTTCCGGGTGGTTGACAGAAATGGGAACGTATCAAAAGCATTTGCTTTCGGTGGTGAAAACAGACAGATAGAGCTGTTGGAAAAAGAAGGCATAGGCTTTAGGGATGGTCATGTAGATATGGGAAAATATCAGTGGGAAACACCTTGGATATAATTTTAAAAAATAAGTAATTGACGAATAATTCTCATATATGATATATATAATTATATAAAAGGGAGTAGCTTACATCATAATTGGTGCTATACGATGACGTCATCACGATATTATAAGAATATCCGGAGCGTATTTTAAAGCAAGACTTTTATCTGTTTATTAATTTAGATGGATAAATGTCTTGCTTTTTTGATATTAAAACGACAAAATATCCATCATAAGTTGTAATAATCTTAAGAATGGAGAGTGATGATTTATGAGTAATGGTATGACACAGTGGTACAGACAAAGTAAAGAAGAAGTATTAGAAGCATTTAATACAGAAAGTACAGGTCTTACAGATGGACAGGCATTAAAAGCACTTGAAAAATATGGTGAAAATACACTTAAAGAGAGTGAAAAGGAGAGCATATTCCACATATTTTTAAGCCAGTTTGCAGACCTTTTAGTTATTATTCTATTGATAGCGGCATTTATTTCGACTCTTACAGGGGAGCTTGAAAGCACACTTGTAATAGTATCGGTGCTGTTGCTTAATGCAGTTCTTGGCACAGTGCAGCATGTAAAGGCCGAGAAGTCGCTGGATTCTTTAAAGTCATTATCATCACCGATGGCTAAGGTCATAAGGGGTGGAAAAAGACTTCAGATTGATTCTAAATATGTAGTTCCGGGAGATATTGTAATTCTTGAAGCAGGAGATATGGTAGTTGCCGATGGAAGGATAATTAATAATTATTCATTACAGGTTAATGAAAGCTCGCTTACAGGTGAGTCATCTAATGTGGATAAAAGGGATGTAAGACTTTATGAAGAAACATCGTTAGCTGACAGGATTAATATGGTATATTCGGGAAGCCTTGTAACATATGGACGTGCAGAGGTCGTTGTAACATCGACAGCGATGGATACAGAGATAGGAAAGATAGCTTCTCTTATGAATGAAACGGGGCAAAAGAAAACACCGCTGCAGAGGAGTCTTGATAATTTCAGTAAATGGCTCGCTGCCGGAATACTTGTGATATGTGCAGTTGTATTTGTGGCAGAGCTTATAAATGGCATGCAGCTTATGGATTCACTTTTATTTGCAGTAGCACTTGCAGTTGCAGCAATACCAGAGGCATTAAGCTCTATTGTTACAATAGTACAGGCAATGGGAACACAGAAGATGGCAAGAGAGCATGCGATTATTAAGAATTTGTCAGCGGTAGAATCCTTAGGATGTGTATCAGTTATATGCTCCGATAAGACAGGAACGCTTACGCAAAATAAGATGACAGTACAGGACATATATGATATATCAGGAGATAATACAGCAGACAGTCTGTTATTATATAATGCGATACTTAATAATGATTCGTATATATCCAAGGATGGAAGCGGTATAGGAGATCCTACTGAATATGCACTTTTATATATGTACAGGGATATGTATAAGTATGATGAAAATGTATTAAGAAAAAGATATAAAAGACTTGAAGAAGTGGCATTTGATTCGGACAGAAAGCTTATGAGTTCTAAATACAATATAGACGGTAAGAATATTATATTTACAAAGGGCGCGCTGGATGTATTGTTAGAAAGATGTGTAAATATTAACATAAATGGCAGAATAAGACATATAACAGAGCGTGATAAAGAAGATATTATTGAAAAAAATATGGCATTTTCTAAGCAGGGTTTAAGAGTACTTGCATTTGCATATAAATATTCAGATGAGAAGCTTACAGTGGATACAGAATATAATTATACATTTTCAGGTTTTATATCAATGATGGATCCGCCAAGGGCTGAGTCGGTTGATGCGGTGGCGGCTGCGAAAAAAGCAGGAATACGGACGGTAATGATTACAGGAGACCACAAGATAACTGCCGCAGCAATTGCTAAAAAAATTGGTATTTTTGAAGATGGTGATATAGCTGTAACAGGTATGGAGCTTGACAGGATGAGTGATAGTGAACTTGAAAAAAATATAGATAAAATATCTGTATATGCCAGAGTTTCGCCAGAAAATAAAATCCGTATTGTCGATGCATGGCAAAAGAGAGGAAAGATAGTTTCAATGACAGGTGATGGTGTAAACGATGCTCCGGCACTTAAAAAAGCTGATATTGGTGTGGCTATGGGAATTACAGGAACAGAAGTGTCTAAGGATGCATCGTCAATGATATTGTCTGATGATAATTTTGCTACGATTATTAAGGCAGTTGCAAATGGACGTACTATTTATCAGAATATTAAAAATGCTGTTTTATTTCTGCTTTCAGGCAATCTGTCAGCAATTATTACAGTACTGTATGCATCACTTCTTGCACTTCCAGTTCCATTTAAGGCAGTACAGCTATTGTTTATTAATCTTGTAACAGATTCACTTCCGGCACTTGCCATAGGAATGGAGCCACAGGAGAAGGGAATACTTGAAAGAAAGCCCCGTAATCCTAAAGAAGGAATTATGGATAAGAATTTTGTAATAAGGATGATTATTCAGGGATTATTAATATCGGCAAGTGTTATTACAGCATATACGATAGGTTTAGGTTCAGATATGGATGGATCAATGGCATGTTCAATGGCATTTACGACACTTACGCTTGCAAGACTTTTTCATGGTTTTAACTGCAGGGGTGAACACAGTATATTTAAACTGGGTTTTAAGAATAACTGGTACAGTTTAGGTGCATTTGTACTAGGTGTGGCACTGGTTATGCTGGTTATGTTTGTTCCTGTTATAAGAGAATTGTTTGCGGTTCATGTGATGAGTCTTAAAACTGCCGGTATAGTATTAGGACTTGCAGTATTGCCGACAGTTATTATACAGGCATACAAAGTTATAAAGGAATAAGATGATGCGAAAAAGTCAGCAGAGCTGATTAATGGTTCAATATAATAAGCTCGATGAGGTGCAGCAGAAAAAATACTGGAAGAAGTATGATATCAGTCATGTTTCCTATTGTACATAGGCTGGTTTATATAGTATACTTGTTAAATGAAAAAGAGTATCATTATCAATATCTGTTTAAGAAAATTATACATTTTAGCGGATGTAATATTTTAGCTATATTGATATAGCATAACTGTTTTGAGTATGTATAGACAAATGAGTAGTTTAAGGGATTGTTAAAAATATGGCAGAAACTATCAGTGGATTCAGCTTTGTATTTAGTTTCCCTTAAAACAATTAAGAACAGGAGATACTATGACACTTAAAGATTTAAAGATAGGAGAAAGTGCTGTTATTAAAACAGTAGGCGGAAGTGGTGCATTAAGACAGCATTTTCTGGATATGGGTGTAATTCCACAGGCAGAAGTTACACTTATTAAGTATGCCCCTATGGGCGATCCTATGGAATTACAACTGCATGGCTATGAACTTACACTCCGTCTTGACGACGCAGCAAAGATAGAGATAGAAAAGATTGAAAAAAGAACACGAAAGCATGAAGGTGCAGCGAACATCAACAGTTCCGTACATCCGGGACTTGGAGAAGAAGGTAAGTATCATGTTGAGGGAGATGGTGAACCGCTTGCTGACGGTGAACTTATTACATATGCACTGGTAGGTAATCAGAACTGCGGTAAGACTACACTTTTTAACCAGCTTACGGGTGCTAACCAGCACGTGGGTAATTTTCCGGGTGTAACGGTTGACAGAAAGGATGGACCGATAAAGGGATATCCTGATACAAGAATAACTGACCTTCCGGGAATATATTCAATGTCGCCGTATAGTAGTGAAGAGATTGTATCAAGGAATTTTGTACTTGATGATAAGCCCAAGGCAATTATTAATATTGTAGATGCGACTAATATTGAGCGTAATATGTACCTTACGATGCAGCTTCTTGAGATGAATATTCCAATGGTAGTTGCACTTAATATGATGGACGAAGTTACAGGCAACCACGGTTCAATAGATGTCAATGGAATGGAGGCAATGCTTGGAGTTCCGGTTATTCCGATTTCTGCGGCTAAGAACGAGGGGGTAGATGAGCTTGTAAGACATGCAATACATATTGCTAAGTATCAGGAACGTCCGGGCAGGCAGGATTTTTGTGATGAAAATGATTTTGGTGGGGCAGTACATCGTTGTATACATGCAATATGTGAGATGATATCTGACCATGCAGAAAGCGCCGGCGTACCTTTAAGATTTGCAGCTTCAAAGCTGATTGAGGGTGATGAGCTGGTATTAGAAAAGCTGCAGCTTGACCAGAATGAAAAAGAAACTATAGAACATCTTATATTACAGATGGAAAAGGAACGTGGACTTGACAGAAGTGCTGCAATAGCTGATATGCGTTTTTCATTTATTGAAAAGGTATGTGAAAGCACTGTTGTTAAGCCGACAGAGAGTCGTGAGAGAAAGAGAAGTGAAAAGATTGACAAAGTCTTAACAGGCAAATATACAGCAATTCCGTGTTTCTTTGGAATAATGGTAGCAGTATTTTATCTTACCTTTAATGTTATCGGAGCGTGGCTTCAGGATATTTTGGAGCTTGGAATAGACTGGCTGACGACACAGGTAGATGCAATGCTTACTGCGGCAGGTGTAAATGAAGTATTACATGGACTTATAATTGATGGAATCTTCTCTGGAGTTGGGTCTGTACTTTCATTTTTACCGATTATCGTTGTACTATTCTTCTTCCTGTCATTAATGGAAGACAGCGGTTATATTGCAAGAGTAGCTTTCTTTATGGATAAGCTGTTAAGAAAGATTGGTCTTTCAGGAAGAAGTATTGTTCCGCTTCTTATTGGTTTTGGATGTTCTGTCCCGGCTGTAATGGCGACAAGAACACTTCCTAGTGAAAGAGACAGAAAGATGACAATGCTTCTTACACCATTTATGAGCTGTACAGCTAAACTTCCCATATATGCATTTTTTATAAATGCATTTTTCAAGGACAGAGGTGGACTTATAATGTCAGCGCTGTATCTTGGTGGCATAGTTGTAGGAATATTAATAGCATTTTTATTTAAAAGTACATTATTTAAGGGCGAAGCAGTGCCATTTGTCATGGAATTGCCTAATTACAGGCTTCCGGGTATGAAAAATGTCGCAAGACTTCTGTGGGAGAAGGCAAAGGACTTTTTGCAGAGAGCATTTACGGTTATACTTATTGCAACAATGTGTGTATGGTTCTTACAAAGCTTTGATTTATCGTTTAATATGGTTGAGAACTCAAAGGACAGCATACTTGCTATGATAGCAGGATGGATTGCACCGGTATTTGCACCGGCAGGACTTGGTGACTGGAGAATTGTTACATCATTTATAAGTGGGTTTATGGCGAAGGAAAGTGTTGTATCGACATTGCAGATATTATTTACAGGTGGTGTTGAGGAAGCTTTCAGTACAGTTACAGCTGCATCAATTCTTGCATTCAGTCTTTTGTATACACCATGTATTGCGGCTATTGCTTCTATAAGAAGAGAGCTTGGAAGAAAATGGGCAGCTGGTGTTGTAATATGGCAGTGTGTAATCGCATGGCTGGCAGCATTTATGGTACATCTTATAGGAATGGGGCTTAACGGAAGCCATGTATTACAGAATATAGGCATTGGTAATGTTATAGTAGTGTTGATAATACTTGCCATTATATTATTTGCGGTAAGAAGCCTTAGCAAAAAAGGTACATGCCAGTGCAGTGACGGCTGTAATGCCTGTGGTAAGAAGAAAAGATAGTGATTTATCAGGATTAAACAAAATAATAATAAAAAAGCTTAATATACCGGTTTTAATATTGTTAGTTATTAACAGATGATATATATTATTAACGGATAACAAATGAGATGTAATTAAATATATAATAAATATTAAAATGCAGTGGTTTATGACTGTTGTAATGAGAGAAAATATTTTTTCATTATAAGCAGCAGACCACTGTTTTTTATTACTGTTTTTTAATATTGAAATGCCGGAGGAGTGCATCGGTTGATGACATTAATATAAGAATAATTGAATATCTGAATGAAAAACAGACAAAATAAAAAATGCAACATTATATATTAAAATGTTGCATTTTTATTTACACCTATTATATCGTCCTAAAAAAAGATAACTTAACCCCCTTAATTAGCTTTTTTTAAAATTTTTTAATATTGCGTAATAATCATATCAACCCGGAAAATGGATACTCATAAATATAGCATCACGTTCAACCTGTGTAATGCCAAGATAGCGTTTGGTTATACTATATGATGAATGATTGTATATATCCATAAGAAGAGCTGGCGGTGTTCCCTGTTTCCATGCATAGAATCCAAATGTTTTTCTAAGTGAATGACAGCCTATATTTCCTGTAAGGTGACATTCAAGTGCCGCATATTTGACTATACGGTAAGCCTGCGAGCGGCTTAAAGGCTTAGTGTGGTTAGTTGATTTTGAAAAAATATAATCTGTTTTTAAAGGTTTATTTTCAATAAACAGCTTCTGCATACAGACTAATAATTCTTTGTTGACAGGTACAGCATTAATTTTTCCTGTCTTCTGTTCCCTGACTGTAATACGTTTTCTGAATTTCTTGCGATTAAAATCATATATATTTTCCCATTTTAATGTAAGAATGTCACTGATTCTTAATGCTGTGTTTAAGCCAAATACAATCAGACAATGATTTCTCGTATTTGGTTTCTTTCTTGAGTAAAAGTTAAGAAAAAGCATTAGTTCCCGTTTGTCCCGTATTGGTTCTGTAATCATATCATCCTCCTCAAAATAAAATTAATACATTTTATTATCAAAGCACCTCCCCTATATGAAGAATAAGGCACTTTATTAAAATTAAAATACCATAATTTCCAAAATGCAACATTTTAATATAAAAAGTTGCATTTTATAACATACGAAAATGGATTGACAATATTCACGGAATTACATGAATACAAAAATCCATATATGGGAATATTTCTGATACAAATAACAGATTTCAGAAAAGGAAACATGGAGGTAAGACAGATGCTTAAACTCACATTAAAACCGGGAGAATATATTGATATCGGTGATGATATC
>ERZ791785.553-NODE-553-length-30163-cov-3.059486_pt1 | contig 30163 bp, 28 predicted proteins | sample MGYA00509947_ERZ791785 | MGnify/ENA primary metagenome ERZ791785 (study PRJEB30046, sample SAMN00791982) | human gut metagenome | study: EMG produced TPA metagenomics assembly of the A metagenome-wide association study of gut microbiota in type 2... | reverse complement strand
GAGTTGTGGCTATCGTTAAACAAATTTAATATAATGTCATAACTCCGTGCTATTTAAAGAGTAAAAATAGTGAATTAAGGAGATTATGAATGAAAGCTAAAAGTAATAATTATAGAGGAAAAGTTGATATTAGTGTATCGCAAAATTTTATTACTAGTAAAAATACTATATATAAATTAATAAAAAAAACAAATATATCCAAAAATGATTTTGTTATTGAAATTGGACCAGGAAAAGGTCATATAACAGAAGCTTTATGTGAAAAAAGTTATTGGGTTACAGCTATAGAACTAGATAGAAGTTTATATGGAAATTTAATAAATAAATTTAAAAGTAAAAATAATGTTACTCTTATTAATAAAGATTTTTTAAATTGGAAATTACCTAAAAAAAGAGAATATAAGGTATTTTCTAATATTCCTTTTTATATAACAACAAAGATTATTAAGAAATTATTATTAGAAGAGTTAAATCCACCAACTGATATGTGGCTAGTTATGGAGAAAGGTTCCGCAAAAAGATTTATGGGAATACCTAGAGAGAGTAAATTATCATTACTTTTAAAAACTAAATTTGATATTAAGATAGTGCACTATTTTAATAGAGAAGACTTCCATCCCATGCCTAGTGTAGATTGCGTCTTAGTATATTTTAAAAGAAAATATAAATATGATATATCTAAAGATGAATGGAATGAATATACAAGTTTTATATCTAAGTCTATTAATAACTTAAGAGATGTATTTACAAAAAATCAAATTCATGCAGTAATTAAATACCTAGGTATAAATCTTAATAATATTAGTGAAGTTTCTTATAATGATTGGATACAGTTATTTAGATATAAACAAAAGATAGATTAGTAATAGTAGATTTAAATTAGGAGGTGTTAAAATGATTATGAATGGTGGAATAGCGTCAATAAGATTAAGAGGATAAGTCACGGGTTGTGGCTATTATCTTAATTTAATAAAGAGTCATAATCCCGTGATATTTAAAGTTAATATTTAAATATAAAATTACAGGAGATTATGAAGATGATAAAAAAAGGAATAATTGTAGGAATTAATATAAATAATAAAAATAATTTTGATGAATCTATGGAAGAATTAAAAAATTTATGCTTAGCTTGCAAAATAGAAACTGTTGGTCAAATTAAGCAGAATTCAAAGAAAGTTAACTCTACTTTTTATATGGGTAGTGGGAAGATAGATGAATTAAAAAATTTAGTAGAAGAAAACAATGCAGATATAGTTATATTTAATAATGAATTATCAGCGTCACAAGTTAAAAATATTGAAGAAGAAATAAATTGTAATGTCATAGATAGAACTGCGTTAATATTAGATATCTTTGCAAATAGAGCAAAAACAAGAGAATCTAAATTACAAGTAGAGGTTGCGAAGCTCCAATATGAATTACCAAGATTAGTTGGTTCAAATGAAGATTTAGGTCGTCAAAGTGGTGGAGTAGGGACTAAAAACAGAGGCGCAGGAGAAACAAAATTAGAATTAGACCGTAGAAGAATAGAAGATAAAATTGCTAATTTAAATAAAGAGCTTGAAGTATTAAAAAATCAAAGAGAAGTACAAAAAAGTAAAAGGAAAAAATCTAATATTCCTAATGTAGCTTTAGTAGGATATACAAATGCTGGTAAGTCATCTGTTATGAATGCTTTAGTAGAGAAGTTTATAAATGATGAAGATAAAAAAGTATTTGAAAAAAATATGCTATTTGCAACTTTAGAAACTTATGTTAGAAATATAAAATTAGATAATAATAAATCTTTTTTATTATCAGATACAGTGGGATTTGTTGGGGATTTACCTCATAGTTTAGTAAAAGCTTTTAGGTCTACTCTAGAAGAAGTTTGTGATGCGGACTTATTACTTCATGTGATTGATATATCTAATCCTAATTATGAAAATCATATAAATGTAACAAATGAAACATTAAATCAAATAGGGGCGGATAATATTCCTGTGATTTATGTATATAATAAAGTTGATTTAATGGAATTAGATACATTCAATATAGAAGGGATGCTGGTTTCAGCTAAAAAATATATAGGTATAGAAGAATTATTGGAATCTATATGTAAAAATATATTTATGGATTATATAAAATGTAAGGTTATGGTTCCTTATAAAGATGGTAAAATGACATCTTATATAATTGATAGTTCAACTGTTCTAGAAACTGAATATACTAATGAAGGAACTTTATTTAGTATAGAATGTAGTAAAGAGGATTATGTTAAATACCAGTCATATATAATCTAGAGTGATTCTAGGTATCTATATAAACAATGCATAAATGAAAGAGGATGTCGCATACCAATTGAAAATTGTTCATGTGATAGCCTCTTTTATATTTGATAAGTAATTAGAAATGATTTTATTGTATGTGTTTATTGCAACAATAAAGTAAATAACTACAAATGATGCTAAAGACATTAAAATAGGATAAATAAATACTTCCAAAACCAATTAAGCTAGAGATAAATATACTTGTAAGAATGACTTTGTCTTTGTACGACTACGATGGGGAAAATGTGTATTAAAGAAATAACAAAAATACTTTAAATGAAATGTGTAAATTAAGTTAATGCTATAATATAATAAAGTGAACAATATTAATCTATTGCGATTCAAATAGGATGTCCAAATGGACATCCTATTATGTTATGCTAATTTCAACACTATTTTAAAACAAAGCCAAATTTTAAAAATCTCTTCAATATCTCTATCCATAATTACCTCATTCTATTTATATAATTTAAGTTTATTATTTATAGTAAAAACCTATAAGGTTAGATTCTTATAGGTTTTTATATTACTTAATTAAATAAATATCCATTAAACGCTTTTTGCATTAATGAATTAAAATTGTCTTCTAATTCTTTTAAACTCTTTTCTATGTCAACTTTTAATTTATCTACTTGTTTAACGAAATCAGCAAATTTGTTTTGAAGTTCTATTGGAGGACATAAAAACTCCATAGATTTTACTTCATTCATTGATGGAAAGTTAGGTATTCCGCTTCCTCTACTAAATCCAAACAACTTATCTTGGATTTGTTCATTTCTGAACAATTGAATAAAATAAATATTATTCATAATATCTTGATTTAAAGTTATTTTTAATAAGGCTTGATTTATAATTCCTTCTTTAGCTCCTTCTGGCACTTCGGATATTCTACCAAGTGTAACCCCTGAACAACTAACAAGCAAATCTTTTGGTTTTACCTTAAACATTATCATTTCAGTATATTTTTCTTTACTTATAAAATACTTAGCATACTCGAAATCATTATGTATAGCATGACGTTGTTCATATACTAAATATCCATCTCGTATAAAGTCATCTTTCTTTAATGAGCCACCAAAAGGACCTCTTTTTAATGCATATTTATCGTTTTCTATTATTTCAGGTAATATTTTTCCAATAAATCTTTTTTCATTTGGAGTTCCAAACATCTCTATAAATTTTGATTTAACTAATTGGTCTAAAGCTTCTATTTGTTCTTTTCTTTTATCTATTAATTCTTGTGCTTTATCTAACACTTCCACTATTTTATTTTGTTCTTCAATATTAGGAAGATAAACTAGTAATTCACCAATCTCACTTGGACTTATATTCGGTTGTGCACATCCTAGTGCTTTATTATATATTGTATCCTGTAATACATTCATGTAATGGTATAGGTATTTATTTAAAATATTTTTTTGAGGTATTAATTTCGCAACACGTTGATTTAATAATGAATCTTCATCGTTATTATATACCCCAAATTTCCCTGTTGTAGCTCCAGATAAAGCTATTAATATATCACCTTTTTTAACAATAAATCTCTTATATTCTTCTATATTTTCATCTACATATACCGTGTTATCTGTTATATTAACCTTTTTATTGTTTATATCTCCAATTCTAATAATAGGAATACCTGTATTCTTAAAATTTGAACTTTTAAAAGCGTATCCACCACTTATTTCACATAGTTCTTTTAACTTTTTATATTCCATATCCTACTCCCCAATCATCTCAGCTAATTCTTCAATTCCAGCAGTGATTTCCATTTCAAGTTCTTTTATTCTCAACATTATTTCTTGTGGTGAGTCGTAGTGTACTTCTTCGTATTCTATTTCTTTATATTTATTTATTGATAAATCATATCCGTTAGCTCTTATTTCTTCTACTGGTACAAAGAAGGATTGTTCTGTTCTCTTTCTATCTGTTTCTCCTTCTAGGTTGCTGAATCTTTCTACTATATCATTAATATCGTTATCTTCTATTGGATTTCTCTTATCATCTAATGAGTATCCATCTGCTTTCATATCGTAGAACCAAACATTATCAGTACCACCTGTACCTGTTTTTGTGAATATCATAATAGCTGTAGATACACCTGCATATGGCTTAAATACTCCTGATGGCATTGATATAATAGCTTCTAGCTTATGATTTTCTACTATTTCTTTTCTTATAGATTTATGTCCTCCTGTTGAACCAAATAAAACCCCATCTGGAACTATTGAGGCACATCTTCCACCTGTCTTTAATATTCTTAAGAATAATGCTAAGAATAAAAGCTCAGTTTTCTTTGTTTTAGTTGTTTTAAGTAAATCGGCTGATACTGCTTCATAATCTAAGCTTCCCTTAAATGGAGGATTTGCAAGAACTAATGTAAATTTATCTTTATCTGCATTTACTTCTGATAATGAATCCTTATATTCGATATTTGGATTATCAACACCATGAAGCATCATGTTCATAGCACCTATTCTAAGCATAGTTCTATCCATATCAAACCCATAGAACATGTTGTTATTAAAATGTTCCTTTAAGCCTTGAACATAGAATAAATCGTTATGATTTTTTCTTAAATATTCCTGAGCAGATACAAGGAATCCAGCAGAACCAGCAGCAGGGTCAACTACAATATCCTCAGGAGTAGGTCTCATAAGTTTTACTATCATATCTATAATATGTCTTGGTGTTCTAAACTGTCCGTTTGTACCTGCTGTAGCTACCTTTGAAAGTAAGTATTCATAAAGGTCACCTTTTGTATCTTTATCTTGGTCCATATTTATATTATCAATTCCATCAATAATTTTAGAAAGCATCAAAGCAGTTGGAATTTTAAATATTGCATCTCCCATATATTTAGCATAAGCTGATTCTTTATTATTATGAAGCGTCTTTATAAAAGGGAAAACTTCTTCAGAAACTAATGTATACATTTTAGTAGCTTCAATATTCTTAAACTTACTCCATCTTAAATTTTGCTTATCTTCAGGAAAAGTTCTATCAAAATCTATACCTAAAAGAAGAGCATCATTTTCTTTTATTATTTCTTTATCATCTAATCCTTTAATAAATAAAAGATATGTAAATTGTTCTATTACTTCTAATGGATTAGTAATACCACCAGTCCAAAATATTTCCCATATCTTATCTACTTTACTTCTTAACTCGCCAGTAATCATTAATATTCCTCCATTTATATTTAATAATTTATATAATTATATTTTACACAATATAGTAACTATAATCTATTAATAAATATGAGATTTAAATACTCTACATTTACATACATATTTAACCAATATATAATAAAATATATGGTATATTTTGAAGGATGGGGGAGTATTATGAAGGACATTGACATTATAATAGGAAATATTATTAGAAATAAAAGAAAAGAAAAAAATATAACTACTGCGGAATTGGCTAAGATACTTGATGTATCTCCAGGTTTTATAAACAATTTAGAGAATGGAAAAACTAAGCTTCTAGACTATGAATTTATAAATAAACTTTCAGAAGAATTAGATATAGCTATAATTCCATTGCTGACTTCAATATTTAATAATGTATCTATAGAAGATTCACATGCTTTAACTAAGGAAGTTTTAATTATAAATAATAATAAGCCAACTAATATAGTAGAAGTAAATATTGATAAGATTAAAAATTATTATATTGAGTGTATTTCTAGTAATAATTATGATGAAAAATTTATAGAAGATTTAACAAATAAGCTTATCTATGAGCTTAAATTTCTAACAAAAAAATAACAGTTCAAAGAATATATAAAGATGAACATATTCATTTTTATATATTTTTTTTATTTTTATGAATAAAATTAAGATTTATTGTCAATATTTTTGATAGAAAGGAGGTAGGACATGAAAACTAATTATATAGGATATAAACTATTATCTAATTTTGAGAAATTATCAAAAACTAAATTAGATAATATTACATTATCAAACTCTAATTTTGCTCCAAGCTACAATAAATATATTTCTTTTGGAGATAGTGTACATATTTGCTTGGAGAAATATAACAAATCAATAAAAAATAAAAGGAGGTTAAACTATAAATCAATAGAAGAATTATTAAAATCTAGTTGGATTTCAATTGGATATGATTCAAAAGAAGAAGAATTAGAGTTTTATAAAAGAGCTATTGAAATTTTAAAGTGTTATTTTTCAGATAGAAAAGATAAAGAGAATAGGATTCTATTTGTAGAAGAAAAATTGACTAAAGTTTTACCAAATAGCGATATAGTTTTATTTGGTAAGCCTGATAAGGTATATATAAATACTGATGGACAACTAGAAATAGTTGATTATAAAACTACTAATACAATATCATATCATTTTAATCCACTATATGATGTTCAAACTCTACTTTATATAATTTTAGTTAAAGAAAAAACTGGAGTATATCCAAGTGTTATAAGTCGATATTACCTTTGTAATAATATAAAAGTTTCTTATAGATTAACTGAAGAAGATATTACTTTAATTAAAAACTATTTTTCCACAGTAATTCCTATCGTAGAAAGCTACTATTCAAACAAATCTTTAAATCAGCTTAAAGTAGTTAATGACTAGTCTTAATAGTTGTTATATCTAACGAATCTAGAATTCAATTTATAGTTACCCAGCTTATTAAATATACATTTCTAAGAAATTATTTAATATAATTCACATCTATTCAGATAAGGGCATATTCCCAGTATGTCCCTTATCTAAAGTTGTAATATAAAGGTAAGTAAATATAGGTATTAAAAATACAAATTATTACTTATAAATATCTTTGCTTACATTTGTTTACATTTTGATATTTTAGCTTAAATTCGCATATGTTTGCTTTCTTTTGCTTACATTTGTTTACATTTAATTGCTGATATCACCTAAAATTTACCGAAAGATTATATTAATTATATTTTAATGTGACAAAAATAGGAGGAATTGATTTGAAAAAACAAAGCGACGCCATTGATGAAATAGAAATAAAATTCACTGAAGATAAAGAAATTTGGAATAATGTTATTAATAGCATTATAGAATATTTAGTAGAAAATACTTACAAGGAGAAATTGGATTAAAAAATGATTGAAGCTCTTACTAAAAATGATGAGATATTAAATCAAAATTTTAAACCAGAAGATTATGCTGCATCTTATGCTAGACATAGTATAGATAAAAAAGAAAGTGTTTCTAATGAAGTACAGTTTTCTATTTGTAGAGAGATAGCGAAAAAGTCGAATTTAATAATATATGATGAGTATGGAGACCAAGGAACAGGGTTAACTGTAGCCCCTGAAAGAAGAGTTGGATTTCAAAAACTATTGGCAGATGCAAAAGCTGGTTTCTTCAAAAGTGTTATTATATGGAAAATAGACAGATTTAGTAGGAACCCTGATGATTTTTTTAAGACTAAAGATATGTTAGAAGCATATGGGGTTAAATTGATTTTTGGAGATATGTTATTTTTAGATTCTTTACCAACACATGTTAAAGAGTTTATGCAAAATACTTTTATATCACTATCATATCTTGAGCCAAACAAAATAAAAGAGAGAGCAAATCAATCTAGGAAGTTAAAAAGAGAAGCTGGAATATATCCAAGTAGTAAGACACCTTTTGGATATATTGCAAATAAGTCTAAAGATTTTCTTATGGATAAAGAATTACTTTCATTAAAAGTAAAAACATATTATGAAAAAGAACCATTTAAATCAAGATTAGTAGAAGTTATATTTAATACCTATGTATCTTTAGATAACATAAATATTAAAGAAATTTATAAAGGCTTTCAAAGACTTTCTGAATATTTTATCAGGATTGAAGATATTAAAGATAAAAATGATTTTTTAGGTGAATTAGAATTTATTATTGATAATATGCCTGAGACTGTATTGATTAATATAAAGTCGGTTTTTAGGAGCTTATTATATTATGAAGTAAATACAGATGAAGACATGAATAATATTAAATCATTAATAAAAGAAAGTATAACTTTTTTATCTAAGCATAATTCAATAACTTCAATTATCAAAGGGATATATTATTGCAAATATACACCTATTAAAAATGCTAAAACAACTAAACTATTAGCAACTGATGATAATGGAGAATTAGTATTTAATGAAGAAGAATTTGTTCAATGTATTAATTTTGATAAGATAATAAGTTTAGATAAGTATGTAGCAGCTAATAAAAAACTTATTTCTTCTAATTTTATAAGAAATATTAATTCAAATTTTCTATATAAAGGACTTTTAAAATGCTCAAAGTGTAAAACAAAGTTGAGTTCTATAGATAGTAAATCTTATACATGCAAGTGTAACTCTTATAATAAAATTGATTTAATATCAATGATAATATCAGAATTAATAAAGGATGGATTTGTTGATTATTTATCATCTAATGTCAAACTTAAAATAGATGATATAGATATAACAGTAAATAAAATTAAAAATGATATTAAATTAAAAGAACAACAACGTTATAAAGCAACAATTTATTATTTAGAAAATACATATAAGGCTAATGCTACAGAAATAAATAATATTAATGAAGAAATAGAAATATTAAAAGAAAGTTTACAGAAGTTTTTACTCAAGGATTATCCCTTTAGAGTACTTCTTGATGAGCTTGAAATGTGCAAAAGTAATAGCATTGTTATCAACAAACTTCTTGTGGATTATTTTAATTTAAATTCAAATATTGGGGAAATATTTTTAAAACAACTTATTAAATTAGTAACTATAAATAATGGAGGATGCAGAATTGAGTATAACTAATAATCCACATAAGAGAATAGCTGTTGGATATATACGTGTGTCAACTCAAAAGCAAAAGGAAAAAGGAATAAGCTTAAAAAATCAAGAGTTAGTAATTAATAATTATGTTATAGAATATAACAGCAAAAATCCAATATTACCTATGGAGCTTGATAGAATAGTAGAAGAAGTTAAATCTGCTTCTAAAGTAAAACAAAGTAGTAGCTTATTTTTAAATAGACCTAAAATGCAAGAAATAATTCATGAAGCAACACTTGGCAAGATAACGGATGTTATTGTTTACTGTAGAGACCGTCTGAATAGAAACTTTCCAGAGTGGATAGCATTAAACACAATTTTGAAAAAATTGAAAGTTAATTTACATTTTGCTAGTACATCAGAAGAAGTTAATCAGGATGTTAACGCACTTAATGAGTTTTTTGAGATGATGATGTCTAATATAGCTATGTTTGAAGCTGGAAATATAGGATTAAGAACTAAAGCTAGCCTTATGACAATTGTTGAAAATGGACTATTTCCAGGTGGTAAAATTCCATTTGGATATAATCTTAATAGACCTAATAAAGGGAAATCATATTTATCAATAAATGAAGATGAAGCTAACGTAATTAAAAAGATATTTAGTCTATATGTACAAGGTAAGAGCTATAGAGAGATTTTAATAATTTTAAAGGGAGAGTATCCCAATTTTTCATCAAGGTTTAATTCTCCTAATTTTATTCAACAAATATTAAATAATGAAATTTATACTGGAACGTATTTATGGAATAGAAAATCATCTACAGAGCTAGGGTTTAGAGACCAAATAATTAAAGGTCCTGCAATATATGGTGAATTAAAGATAATTTCTGATGATGAATTTAAGCGTGCTAAAGCAATTAAAAATAATATAAAGCAAAAAGATTCAAAGTTTTTAAAAACTCCATTTGTTCTTAGGGATTTACTCATTTGTGGAAAGTGCAAATCATATATGAAGGGGAAAAATAATGGAAAGGGTAAGAAAAGTGTTTATTACTGCAAATGTGGTTCTGATAAATGGACAATTTCTATACCGCAAGATTATATAGAAACAACGGTTTTCAATGATTTAAACAGGTGTTTTAGTTCCATTAATAATGATTCTCTATTAACGTATCATAAAGATTATATTTCTAAATATGAAGAAAAAATGTTGGAAGTTAACTCAGAAATAACAAACATTTCTAAGAGTTTGTCTAAGATTAAAATTAACATATCTCAAAGTAATAAAATAATAAAGTCAAAGGCACTTCTACAATCACAAGACCCAAATATTTATACAACAGATTTTTTTAATGCAATAGATACAACTCTAGCTCAATTACAAATTAAACAAAAAAGTTTAGAGGATTTATTAGAAGATAAGAAGTTATATTTATTAAATAAACCATTAAGCTTTGACAAATTTTCAGAATATATAACAGATTTTAAAGATAGAATATTAAAACTTAAAATGCCAGAAAAAGATGATAAAAGAAATCTGAGATTTTATAGAATATTGCTAACGCAGGTAATAAGTAAAATAACAGTAAATTCGACTGAAAATGGATTAAGCCTTTCAATACTTATTAATGTTCCAAGTTCGGTTATAGATTTCAACATAAAATTAAGTGATACTTGTCCTAATTAAAAAAAAACACTCATATATTTAATTGATAATAATTAATATGGGGTGGGAATTTGTCAAAGCAGGTTTATACTGTTGAATTTATTGATTCTAATGATGATAAAATGGTTAAAGCTGATTATACAGAGACAGTTTTTAAAATTTTAAAAGATGTATATTCATTTAGAGAGTTAGAGTATATTTTAGAAGCTTTAAAATGTAATAAAGGAGGAAAGCTTGAGAGCTGCAATTTATACTAGAAAAAGTAAATATACTGGTAAAGGTGCATCTATTGAAAACCAAATATCAGCATGTAAAGAATATTTAAAAAGATTGGATGTTAATGATTTTACAATTTATGAAGATGAAGGATTTTCGGGGAAATCTACTAATAGACCTAGATTTAAAGAAATGATAGTAGACGCAAAGAAGAAAAAGTTTGATATTATTATTTGTTATAAGCTAGATAGAATAAGTAGAAATGTAACAGATTTTTCAACACTTATTACTGAGCTAGAAAAGATGAAAATATCGTTTATAAGTGTTTCCGAAAGTTTTGATACTACAACACCTATGGGTAGAGCTATGATGTATATAAGTAGTGTTTTTGCTCAATTAGAAAGAGAAACTATTAGTGAGCGTGTTCGTGATAATATGGTTGAGTTATCTAAACAAGGACGTTGGTTAGGTGGAACTGCTCCATTGGGGTACAAAAGTGAAAAAGTAACTTATACTGATTCAGAAGGATTAACTAGAGTTCAACAGAAACTTGTTGTTGTAGATGAAGAAATTGAGATTGTAAAAGTTATATTTAGTAAATATTTAGAGTTTAAATCATTAAGTCAAGTAGAAAAATTTATGTTACAAAGTAACTATAAAACAAGAACACAAAAAATTTGGAGTAGAACTAATATAGATTATATTCTTAAGAATACGGTATATGTAAAGTCATCTCCTTTAGTAGTTAAGTATTTAGAAGAACAAGGTTCATCAGTATTTGGTACGCCAGATGGAATTCATAGTTTACTTATATATAATAGATATAAAGATAAACAGGGTGAAATTAGAGATGCAGATGAATGGATTTATGGAATTGGATTAACAGAGGGAATTATTGAAGCTGATGATTGGCTAAAGGTTCAATATACATTAAAAGCTAATACAACTAAAGCACCAAGGCGGGGAAAGACAAATACAGCTTTATTAACTGGTTTACTACGTTGTGCTGAATGCGGTAGTTTTCTAAAAGTTAAATACGGATGTCCTAGTAAAAAAGATGGAAAAAGAAAGATATATTATAGCTGCTCATTGAAGTATAATTCTGGATTAGCTAAATGTCAGAATCCAAATGCTGATGCAAGGTATCTTGAAGAATTAGTAATTAATGAATTAAAGAATATTTGTTGTGATAAGGGGTTATTAGTTAACCGACTTAGACAATATAAACAAGAAATGAGAAATACACTTCCAGATGATGAAATAAAATTGACAAAGGAAGCTATTACTAGATGTAAGACATCAATTACTAATATAATGAGTACGTTAGCTTTTACAAATGATGAAGCCACGAAAAAGACTATAATTGAAACTGTAGAAGGAATTAACCTTGAAAAAGCTATGTATGAAAAGAAATTAGAAGAGCTTAACAATCACGATGAAATATTAAATCAGTATGAAAATAATTTAGATATATTAATAGATTCATATTTTAATTTTTCAAATATGATAGATATAGCGACACATGAACAAAAGAAAATGCTAATTGCTTCAGTGGTAGATAAGATAGTATGGGATGGAAGAAGTAAAAATGTAAAACTTAAAATTAAGGGGGTGAATTAAATGAATAATTTCACCCCTAATTATTTGGACAAAACATGGCACTTTAGTAAAAATAGCATCTGCTCTAAAGATAAACATACCAGAGTTCCATAGATAAGTGCCTTTTAGTAGAAAATCCTTAGCAACCTCTATATTGGGTTTTTCAGTAAATCGAGCAATTTTATAAGCTGCCTCAGAAGATACAATTCTTTCACCCATTTCAATATAACCATATCCAGTTTCGGGTCTAGTTGGAGTAATACCAACTGTTACAATGCCTCGACGTTTATTTGCTATATCAATAGCTTCTGACAATACATCTAAATATTCTTTTTTACCCTCTACATGATGGTCTGAAGGTAAGACAACCATTATGGCATCTTTATCCTTTTTTAAAAGCTTGACTGCAGATAAACCTATGCAAGTTGCGGTTTCCTTGTTTTGAGGTTCTGTAAATATATTGTCAGGATTTATATCGCTTAACTCATTTTTAATTTTATCTACATAATCTTGATTAGTAACAACGTAAATATTCTCCTTACTAATTAGAGGAGTTATTCTTTCAACGGTGTTTACTAAAAAGCTTTTACCATTAATTAGTTTCAAGAATTGTTTAGGTTGGTTAGTCCTTGATAAGGGATATAACCTAGTACCTTTTCCCCCTGCTAGAACTAGTGCGTATATCAAATGATCCAACTCCAAGTAATGCTATAGTGTATTATATGAGAGGAAAATAATATTTGTGAAATGTATAAAGAGATATTTGATTAATATAAATGCAATAAAATGAAGATATTAGTTAAAATAAATTGATTTTTAAATAATATATTTTTGGATTAAGATATTATTTTAAGTTTTTTTGTAATATTTGAAATATAATGATAATAAGAAGAGAAAAATTAAATAAAGTTTTTAGTAAAAAAAAATAAAGTCAGCATTACTGACTTTATTAGTAAGTATTCATTAATAGACTTAACTATTTTTAAGCTCTTGAAGCATATATTTTTGATTCAACATCTATAAATACTTGAGCAAGAACACCATAAGTTTTACCCCAAGCATCCATTATATCATCTGTAGCAGCATCTCCTAAAACTTCTTTTATAGCAATTAATAAATTTTCTCCAACTATAGGATAATGTTCAGGTTTTACTCCAGAATCACAATGTCTTATTGCTATTTTTTCAACTACAGGCATTATAGCTGATAGGTTGTCTATGTTTTGAGCAGAAGCTAGAATAGACATTGCTAATGCTTTAGGTTGTTCACCAGATTTTTGTCTATCCATGTTAAATAATGGTGCAACTTCAGGATTTCTTTCAAACATTGTCTTGTAGAAAGTTTTTGTAATATCTAATCCATGAGCTTTTAAAGCTGGAACTGTACTTTTTATTATATCCATTGTTTTTTGATCTAACATATTAAAACTCCTTTTTAGTAAATATTAATTAATAATTATTATCTATGAGTATAATATATCACTTTTGAATTAAATGTGCAAGTAAAATATACATTTAATTTTAGAATAAGTTTTTGAAGTTATGGGAATTTAATATTATTAATTAAATTTATGGGGTAATGTATATGAGACTTGTAAAAATTTTAAGATTAACATTTGTGGCAATTGTAATTGGGTTACTATCAGGAGTTTCAATAGGAGTGTTTTTAATACTATTAGAAAAGTCAATTAATTTAAATTTAACTTATTATAATTTGATATGGTTTTTACCGGTTTCAGGATCATTGATGACATTTCTTTATAAGAAGTTTGGAGGAAATTCTAATAAGGGAAATAATATAATAATTGAAAATATAAATGGAAGCAATGAGGAAATTAAATTTATTATGGCTCCTCTAGTTTTTATAGGTACAGTGCTAACACATCTATTTGGAGGTTCTGTAGGAAGAGAGGGGACTGGAGTTCAGATTGGGGGAACTATAGCAAATTCTTTATGTAAATTATTGAATTACAAAGAAGATAAAAAAATTTTATTAATTACTGGTATGGCTGCTGGATTTTCATCAGTATTTGGAACTCCTCTTGCAGGGACAATATTTGCATTAGAGGTATCAGCTATAGGGAGTATAAGTTATAATTCTATGTTACCGGCAATAACTGCAGCTATAGTAGGAGATAGAGTAGTAAGATTTTTAGGCGTAAAGCATACACATTTTGATTTTCCACCAGTTGAACCTTTTTTATTTACAAATATATTTAGAGTAATAGTTATGTCTATATGTTTTGGATTAGTTAGTAGATTATTTATTGAGATGACTAAATTATTTAAGTATATATTAGGAAAATATATTAAGAATAACTATTTAAAAGCTTTCATAGGTGGAAGTTTAATGGTTAGTGTTACATTAATTATTGGAAATAGAGTATATAACAATTTAAGTTTAGGATTATTAACAGGAGCATTTGATAAAGAAGTACCGTATTTTGCATTTCTAATAAAGTTGGTTTTAACAACATTATGTTTAGGAGCAGGTTATCAAGGAGGAGAGGTAACACCGTTATTTGTAATAGGAGCCACTTTAGGATCAACATTAGCAAATATATTTGGAGTACCAAGAGCGGTAGCAGCATCATTAGGATTAGTTAGTGTTTTTGCAGGAGCCACTAATGCTCCAATAGCCTGTTTTATTATGTATCTTGAACTCTTTGGATCAGTGAATATAGTTTTTGCTATGGTGGTTTGTATAATAAGCGTAATTATTTCAGGCAAAAAAGGAATATATTCATCTCAGCTTTGGATAGAGTAGAAAGGGTGTATAAGTAAGCAACCCCTAAAAATATAAATTATAAAATTTATATTTTTAGAGGTTGCTTGAATTAAACTATTATGCTAATAGCTTAACTATATTATTATATCTTTCAGAGTTTTCTACAACAGAAATTTTATGTTTTGCAGTAATAAATCTTTGACTTTGACATAGACTTCCGTTTTTAGCTGCAGTATGTATTACACCATCTATATCTACTATAGCTCTATTATATTTATCAAAACCTTTTAAAGTAACTGTTAAACCAGAGTTTCTCATGAAATTTAACGCTTTAGCTAATAATTCATCATCTTCAGTAGAAGAAGTATCTGATAAAAACACTTCAATGCAATCATTACTAATATAAAAAATATGGTTCATAAGTCACCTCTTTAAATACTTTCTATAATATAAATATTCGTTAAGAATAAAAAAATTCCTTTAAAACGTTTACAAAAAATATAAAAATAAAACAAAAAACGAAGGCATTAGCAGATTACCTTCGTTTTCAAACCTATTTTTGCCTGGTAGGTTTATGAAATTATTATACCATAAAAATACAATTAAAGGTATATATTTTAACAAGCAACTAATTTTTTTTAATTTATTAAATAATTGTAAAATGAATTATAAATAATTGACATTTTCAAATAAGTGGTATATAATACTATATAAAATGAATATTGATTAAAGGGGAGTAGTTTAAAATATAACATCAACAATCGCGACTTTTAAGTCTGGTGTTATATGCCTACTAGGTTACGAGACTTTTAATATAATTCTTAAAAAAATAACTTAGATGTTATTTTAATGAGAACTATATTAAGAGTCTCTTTTTATATTGACTCATATTATTGTAAATTTGATAAGGGGGAAAAAGTATGAAAAGTTATTTTAATATTAATGTAGAGGATTCATTGAAAGATTTTAATGTTACAAAAGATGGTTTAACATCACAACAAGTTACGGAAAGCTTAAGTAAAAATGGATTAAATGCACTTAATGAGAAGAAGAAACAAACAGTTATCCAAGTGTTTTTAAGTCAGTTTAAGGATTTGCTAGTATTTATATTAATTATTGCAGGAATAATATCAATGATGAGTGATAATGTAGAAAGTACATTAGTAATATTTGCAGTTATTATTTTAAATGCAATACTTGGAACTGTACAACATTTTAAGGCAGAACAATCTTTAGATTCTCTTAAAGCTTTGTCATCACCTTCAGCAAAGGTTATAAGAGATGGAGCTAAAATAGAGATAGATTCTAAAAATGTAGTCCCTGGGGATATATTAATATTAGAAGCTGGGGATTTAGTAGCTGCTGATGGTAGAATTATTGAAAATTACTCACTTCAAGTAAATGAAAGTTCACTAACTGGAGAATCATTAAGTGTTGATAAAGCAACTGAAACAATAGATAAAGAAGAAGTAGCTTTAGGTGATCAGAAAAATATGGTATTCTCAGGATCTCTAGTTACATATGGTAGGGCTTTAGTGTTAGTTACTTCAACAGGTATGAAAACAGAGATTGGTAAGATAGCAACTCTAATGGAAGAAACTCAAGAAAAGAAGACTCCATTACAAGTAAGTTTAGATGATTTTAGTAAGAAACTAGCATTTATAATATTAGCTATTTGTGTTGTTGTATTTGGATTATCTTTATATAGAAAAATGCCAGTAATTGATTCATTAATGTTTGCTGTTGCTCTTGCTGTTGCAGCTATACCAGAGGCTTTAAGTTCAATAGTAACTATAGTTCTTGCTTTAGGTACTCAAAAGATGGCAAAAGAAAATGCTATTATTAAAAAATTAAAAGCTGTAGAAGGGTTAGGTTCAGTATCTATAATATGTTCTGATAAAACAGGTACATTAACTCAAAATAAAATGACTGTAAAAAAAGTATATGTTGATGGGGAACTTATAGATGGTGAAAGTTTAAGCCTAGATAATAATGTACAAGCATACTTATTAAAGAATGCTATACTTTGTAATGATTCTACATCACAAGATGGAAGAGAAATTGGAGACCCAACAGAAGTTGCTTTAGTTAATTTAGGTCATAAACTTTCTATTAATGAACTAAATTTACGTGGAGATATTTCAAGATTATCAGAAATTCCATTTGATTCAGATAGAAAACTTATGAGTACTCTTCATAATATAGATAACAAGAATATAATGTTCACAAAAGGTGCATTAGATGTAATGCTTGATAGAGTTAAATATATTATGACTTCAGAAGGTGTTAAAGAAATAAGTTATGAAGATAAGCAAAATATAATAATAACTAATAAAGAATTATCTGAAAATGGATTAAGAGTTTTAGCTTTTGGATATAAGGAGTTATCAGATATTAGAGATTTAACTTTAGAAGATGAAAACAACTTTACTTTCATAGGATTAATTTCGATGATAGACCCTCCAAGAGAAGAAAGCAAACAAGCGGTTGCGGATTGTATAAGAGCAGGTATTAAACCAATTATGATTACAGGTGACCATAAGATTACAGCTTCAGCTATTGCAAAAGAAATTGGTATTTTAAGAGATGGAGACAGAGCTATTGAAGGTCTAGAAATAGATAAGATGACCGATGAAGAATTGAAAGAAAATATTGAGCATATATCAGTTTATGCTAGAGTTTCACCAGAACACAAAATTAGAATAGTAAAAGCATGGCAAGAAAAAGGTGAAATAGTTGCTATGACTGGTGATGGAGTTAATGATGCGCCAGCATTAAAGCAGGCTGATATTGGTATAGCAATGGGTATTACAGGTACGGAAGTTTCAAAAGATGCAGCATCTATGATATTAACTGATGATAACTTTGCTACTATAGTTAAATCAGTTTCTAATGGTAGAAATGTTTATAGCAATATTAAAAACTCAATAAGATTTTTACTTTCAGGTAATACTGCAGGGATAATAGCTGTTTTATATTCATCAATAATGGCGTTACCAGTGATATTTGCACCAGTACATTTATTATTTATGAATCTTTTAACTGATAGTCTGCCTGCTATAGCAATAGGTATGGAAAATGCTAATAAAGGATTGTTAAATGAAAAGCCAAGAGGAAGAAGCGAATCAATATTAACTAAAGATTTCTTATTAGGTATTGGTTTAGAAGGATTGTTAATAGGAATAGTAACCTTAATAGCATTCTATATGGGAGGAGCTAAGGGAGGAACTCCATTAACAGCATCAACTATGGCATTTGCAACACTTTGTTTAGCTAGGTTATTCCATGGATTTAACTGTAGAGGTAAGAATTCAATCTTTAGATTAGGTGTATTTGCAAATAAATATACTTGGGGAGCTTTTGGAATTGGATTAATACTTTTAAATGCTGTTTTATTTGTACCTTTCTTACAAAGATTATTCCAAGTTGAAAACTTAAGATTAAATCAATATGGAACAATATATTTATTAGCGATAATACCAACTATAATAATACAAATCGTTAAGATTGTTAAAGAAAATATTGCTGATAGAAAAGAAAATATTAGTATAATAGAAAAAGAAGAAAATTTAGAAAATATAGCATAATCATAAATATTTTAAGATAAATTGTAAACTTTTTTGTATATGGTAATAAACTATAGTAAAGGGAATTCTCAAATATAAGTCAGATAGCAGCACAGAAGAGAGCCATAATTTTAGGCTATGCAACAAATAGGTAACCTGCTATCAGATATTTTTATAAGGAGGCTAGTGCTTAGGCACAGCCTTTTTTTATTATCAATAATTAACTTATATGATTGGTTTAATAAAAGGTTTTATGTTAATACTTAAAAATATTAAATCTATTAGGGGATAGTACAATGAAAACAGATTTATATAAAGGTAAAATATTAATAATAATTTTATCAGCTATTATAAGCGGAATATCATTTACTGTTGATAACTTAGGAATACTTATGTGGATAAGTTTTATTCCTTTAATTAATATATTAATTAGACAAGAGAATACTTTTATAAAAATATTTAAAATTGGAACTATATTTGGAACTACATACTATTTAGTGTTATTACATTGGATATTCAATCTATATCCTTTTGAATGGCTTGATTTAGGTAAGACAAAAAGTATTATAATACTTTTTTGTGGATGGATATTAATTAGTTTGTTGGAAGGCTTAGTAATAGGTATAGTTCTTGGAATTTTTAAATATCTAAAAGTAAAAAACAACTTATTAAATATTTTTACTATAGCAAGTTTATGGGTTGTAATTGAGTATATACAGGAACAAGGATTATTAGGATTTCCATGGGGAAAGCTTGCTATATCTCAGGTAGATTACTTACCTATAATTCAAAGCATCTCTCTTTTTGGAAGTAGCTTTATTAGTTTTATAATAATAGTTTTTAATGGAATGATTTTAGAGGGATTAGTTAATTATAAGAAGAATAAAGCTGTAGCTATGAAATTAGTTTTTATAGCTATATTAATTTTTATTGTTAATATAGCTTATGGATATGCAAAATTAAATGAGAGGGTAGATAGTAAAGAGGTAAATGTAACTGTTGTACAAGGAAATATAAATACTACTGAAAAATGGCAAAAAGGAGACATATTTAAAAGTTTTAATATTTATAAAGAGTTAACTGTAGAGGCTGTTGAAAATAGTAGTACATATGGGGATAAGACTGAAGTAGTATTATGGCCAGAGACTGCTATACCTATAGATATTTCAAAGAATAGTTGGATATTACAGGAGTATAAGGCGTTAGCTAAAAGTCTTAATGTTACATTTATGACTGGTACTTTTTATACAGACTATAAAAATGATTGTTATAAATATAATTCTATAGTAGCCATAAATAGTGATGGAGATATTGAAGACATTTACTTTAAGAGACATCTAGTACCATTTGGGGAAGTTCTACCTTTTTAAGAATTTCTACTAGATAATATTCCTATAATTAAAGAGTTAAATCTTGTAGATGGTGATCTTAAAGCAGGAGAGGAATCAGCAATTATTGATGAGAGTAATATTAAGATAGGATGTTTAGTATGCTATGAATCTGTATTCCCAAGGTTAGTAAGAGAGAGTGTAAAAGATGGAGCTGAAGTAATATTTATAGCAAGTAATGATTCTTGGTTTAAAGATTCTAAAGCAGTTTATGAACATAACAATAATGCAGTTCTAAGGGCTATTGAAAATAATAGATATGTTGTAAGTGCTGCTAATACGGGAATTTCTTGTTTTATAGATAATAAAGGAAGAATAGTAGAAAGGTTAAGCACCTTAAAGCAAGGATATATAAATTCATCTGTAGAGATTATAAATGATAAGACGTTATATACAATGATAGGTGAATATATAATTTACATAGTTATTTTATTTATAGTATGTGTATTTTTAATAAAGAATTTATATAGAAACTATGAGGATTAGATATAACTAAAGTATTAGCTTTCTAATAATATTGATTTATTATTAAATCAAAAATATATAAATTGTTTACAATGGGTATGAATTAAATAATGATATATATTTAATTTAATACAAAGGATAAAGAATTATTATTGAAGGTTATGATTAGAGTTTTGAATAAAAATAAAGAGATATTATTAGTAATAATATCTGCTATAATAGCTGGATTATCTTTTACATATGATAATCTAAGCTTATTTATGAGGATAGGATTAATACCATTTTTATAAATAAATATATAATAATTTCAGTAAGCATATTTATAGTTAATTTAGTATTTGGGTTAATAAAAATTAATAGCATTAATAATAATGACTTAGTAGATATATCTATTATTAAAGGAAATCTATCTACAGAAGAAAAGTAGAGTACTAATGATACACATGACCACTTCAAAATATATGAATAATTAACTAAAGAATCTATTGGAATGTTGCTACCATTAGAAAGTGGGTACATAAATACTAAAGTTCAATTTATTAACGAGAATACACTATATAGTAAAGTAGGAGATATTTTAGTTTTAGTTGCATTTATAAGATTAGGAACTATATTTTTAATGAAGAAAAGAAATAAAGTGCGCACTAGGTGCGCAAGTGAAAAGTCGACTTCGTCGAGGTGAAAAGGCTGCTAAAGAAGCCGGGAAAAGTTAACTTAAGTTAAGGTGAAAATGCTACTTGCGTAGCAGAAAAAAGTGCAATACTCAGACTTTTCATTATTGCGAAAAGCAATATTTTCCCTGTTACGTAAGTGACCTTTTCCCTTCAGCGTTAGCTAACTTTTCTCCTTTGACGAAGTCAAACTTTTCTCTAAAGTGCTTCGCACTTTATTTCAATTAAGCTAAGAAGCCAAAATAGTATCCTATAATTCCAATAGCAAATAATCCGAAGATTATCCATAAAGGATTAACTTTTTTCTTAAGAAGTTTCATACAACCAAAAGTCATCAATAAAGGAATTAATCCTGGAAGTAAGCTATCAAGTACGCTTTGAACTGTAGTAACTACGTTTGTACCATCTTGAGCAGTATATTCTGCTAATACAAATGGAATATTAACAGTTGTCCACTTACAAATTAGAGCTCCGATTACGAATAAACCAAGAATTGAAGCTCCTTCTGTTAGTTTTTGAAGCTTATTTCCGGCCATATCTTTGATTATATCAGTACCTTTAGTGTAGCCATATTCGATACCTATCCATCTAAATCCAAGACGAACTACATTGAATAGAAGGAAGAAAAGAAGAGGTCCAAGCAAACTACCAGTAAGTGCTAAGGAAGCTCCTAATGCAGCAGTTACTGGTCTTAAAGTACCCCAGAATATTGGGTCGCCAACACCTGCTAAAGGGCCCATTAAACCAACCTTTAAACCGTTAATTGAACCATCATCTATATCTGCACCATTTGCTTTTTGTTCTTCCATAGCCAGATTAACACCTAAGATAGGAGCAGTTACAAATGGTTGAGTATTAAAGAATTCTAGATGTCTTTTTAATGCCTTCTTTCTGTCTTCACCTTGATATAATCTTTTTATTGCAGGTATCATAGCATAGCAATATCCTAAAGCTTGCATTCTTTCAAAGTTCCAAGAACCTTGATGAAGATTAGAACGAAGAAATACATGAATACGATCTTGTTTTGTTAATTTTATTTCACTCATTATTTACACTCCTTTCTTAGTCTAATAAATCATCATTATCAGTATTGCTTACTACTGTAACAGTTTTAGATTCGTTATATTTAGGATTTAATTGAATATAAACTATTGCAGCTACTGTTCCTAAAACACCAAGAGCTATAAGGTTAAAGTCAGTAAATGCAGCAACTACGAATCCTAAGAATAGGAAAGGCATTAGATATTTTGCCTCCATCATATTTATAACCATTGCATATCCTACAACAACTATAAAACCACCAGCAACTCCAAGTCCTCCACTTAACCATTGAGGAATAGCATTAAGCATGTTTTGAACAGCTTCAGTTCCTATAAATATAGCAACTATTAATGCAGGAATAGATACACGTAGAGCTTGAATTATTAATGCTAATAGATGACACATATCAATTCCTTTTAAATCACCTTTTTCAGCATATTTATCAGCTTGATGTTGGAAGAATACTGTTATAGTTCTAGCGAATATAGTTAAAACTTGACCTGCAGCAGCTAGTGGAACTGCTAGAGCAATACCAGCACCCATTTCTTGTTTTCCTGATATAACTATAATTGTAGAGATAATTGATGCTAGAGCAGCATCAGGAGCCATTGCAGCACCGATGTTCATCCATCCAAGTGCCATCATTTCTAGGGTACCACCAATGATGATACCGGTTTTAAGATCACCTAAAATAAGTCCGACAAGTGTACACGCTATAAGTGGTCTATGAGTTTGAAATTCATCAAGAACGCTACCCATACCAGATATACATGCAACTATGAAGATAAGGATAATTTGAATAGTTGACATAAATAAACCTCCCTTTTTTATATAAAAAATTTATAGGCTAATTAAAAATTTTTATTTATCAGAGGCATAATATTAGTTTTTGAATCTGATGCAACCTTTCTTATTTCTAATTCAATACCTTTGCTATCAAGATATCTAAAAGCTTTAACATCTTCTTCGTTTACAGAGACTGCAGTAGTTAATTGTTTTTTACCTTCTTTAAAGCACATACCACCAATGTTTACAGATTTAATATCTACTCCGGCATCTATAAGTCTTACTACATCGGTAGGATTAGTAAATAATAATAATACGGTATCATTTGCATAAGTAGGATTATTGTAAACCCTCACAGCTTTATCTATACTTACAACATGAGATTTTACTCCAGGAGGAGCAACTTGAGTTAATAAAGTTTTTCTAAGATTATCGTTAGCAACTTCATCATTGCAAACAATTATTCTTTGGCATTTACATTCTTTTGTCCATACTGTTACAACTTGTCCGTGAATTAACCTGTCATCAATCCTAGCTAATCCAATTTTCATAATAAATCATCATCCTCTCTATTTAAATCTATAGATTTCTTTAATGAGCAGATACTTTTTTGAGCTGAATTAACAGCAATTGATACCAATTCTTCTAATGAAGAATTATCAATATTTGAATAAACTTCTAATAACATAGGAAGATTTACTCCAGTAACGACATCCATGTTAACGTTATCTATTGATAGCATACTAGCTGTATTAAATGGACTACCACCAAATAAATCTACTAAAAAAAGAACTTCGGAATCTTTATCAAGCTTATTTATTATAGTGTTGTATTTATCAATCAAATCTTTTTGACCTTCTCCAGGAAGAAAGGTTATATAGTTAACATTTTCTAACTTTCCATAAATAAGCTCAGCTGAATTAATAAGTTCCCTAGAAAAACTACCATGTGTTCCAATTATCAGCGATACCATTAAATCATCTCCTCGATTTTTATATTAAAAATTGTGAATAATAAAAATAATGTCTAAAATATTTACTTTATATTTATATGTTAATTTATTGTGAATAGAATGAAAAAATTTCATATTTTGAAAATTTAATATAGAGATAATGTTGACAAAAATACTAGGGTAAGCATAATATATAAGTATGAACATATGAACAACTATTCATATGAATGGGGGATTAAGATGGAAGAGAAAAATGAAAGCTGTTTATGTAATGTGATACACAAAGATGTAGTAGAAGAAGTAAGAGATAAATTGCCAAAAGAGGAGACGCTTTATGAACTAGCTGAGTTTTTCAAAGTGTTTGGAGATACAACAAGAATAAGAATACTTTGTGCACTATTTGAAGCTGAAATGTGCGTATGTGATTTATCGGCGCTTCTAAATATAAGCCAATCAGCTATATCACATCAATTAAGAGGATTAAAAGCTGCAAGAATAGTCAAATTTAGAAGAGAAGGTAAAGTTGTTTATTATTCATTAGATGATGAACATATTAAGCATATTTTTGATGAAGGATTTAGACATATTTCAGAATAAAGGAGGAGTATTTATATGGATGATGATGTTAAAAAGGTTAAGCTGTTATTAAAAGGTTTAAGTTGCGCAAATTGTGCTAATAAAATAGAAAGCAAAGTAAGTAATATAAATGGAATAAAAGAAGCTACTGTAAACTTCGCTACGAGTACTTTAATTGCTGAAGTTTTTGTTAATCATAATAAAGAAGAAATAATAAATCAAATAAAAGATATAGTTAAGTCTATCGAAAAAGATGTTATTGTTGAAGAAGTAAAAGGTAATATAAAACGTCCTGCTAGAACAATAAGTAGGTGTGAAGATGGTTGCTGCACCATAAATAATCATAGCGATAATTATACAAATGATAAAACAGTAAATAAAAGTAATAGGATATTATTAAAAGGATTAACTTGTGCAAATTGTGCAAATAAAATTGAAGCGAAAGTTAAAAACCTTGATAGTATAAAGTACGCTAATATAAACTTTGCAACTACAACTCTATTAGTGGAGTTAAATAAAGGATATAAAATAGAGGAAGCATTTAAAGAAATTAATAAAATAGTAAAAAGTTTAGAACCTGATGTTGAAGTTGAATTACAGGAAACAAGCAAGAAAGGAAAAAGGAATAGAACTATTTTAAGTGATGCAAGTTCTTCGAATGAGGTAGTATGTGAAAAAGAAAAGAAAACTACAATGTCTTATGTAAAAGAAAATATATTTCTAGTTATAGGTACTTTAGGATTTGTTCTTGCTGTTATGTTAGAAAGTTATCCGTTAATAGCCTTTATATTTTTTGCAGCAACTTATTTGATTATTGGTAAGAATGTTCTGATAACGGCAGCAAAGAATATATTAAGAGGAGAAGTATTTGATGAAAACTTCTTAATGGCTATAGCTACTTTAGGAGCTTTTGCTATAGGGGAATATCCAGAAGCTGTAGCAGTTATGTTATTCTTTGAAATAGGAGAAGCATTCCAAAAGTATGCAGTTGAAAGATCAAGAAAATCTATATCTTCTTTAATGAATATAAGAGCAGATTATGCAACTGTATTAGAAAATGGAAATGAGATAAGAGTAGATCCGGAAGATGTTGAAATTGATGAAATAATAATAATAAAACCAGGTGAAAGAGTTCCTTTAGATGGAATAGTTGTAGATGGAACAAGTTTTATAGATACGTCTGCACTAACAGGAGAATCAGTTCCTAGAGAAATAACCGTTGATACAGAAATATTAGCTGGTGCTATAAATAACACTGGAGTATTAAAAGTAAGAGTTACAAAAGAGTATGGAGAATCAACTGTTGCAAGAATTTTAGAACTTGTTGAAAATGCTTCAAATAAAAAAGCTTTAACAGAAAAGTTCATAACGAAGTTCTCTAAGATTTACACACCTGTAGTTTGTTTAATAGCTTTATTAGTTGCTGTAGTTCCACCATTAATTATGAAAGATCAAACATTTTCTGTATGGATATATAGAGCATTATCTTTATTAGTAGTTTCATGTCCTTGTGCATTAGTAGTATCAGTTCCTCTAGGAATATTTGCAGGAATAGGCGGTGCATCTAAAAAAGGTGTATTAGTTAAAGGTGGTAACTATCTTGAAGCATTAAAAGATGTGGAAACAGTAGTTTTTGATAAAACAGGTACTTTAACTAAAGGAGTATTTAAAGTAACAGAAATAAATACAAATAATATAGATAAAGATGAGTTACTAAAGTTAGCGGCGTATGGTGAAAGTAATTCTAATCACCCTATAGCTTTGTCAATAGTTAAGGCTTATGGAAAAGAAATAAATAAAGAAAGCTTAATTAATTATGAAGAAATTTCAGGTCATGGAATAAAAGTTAATATCGAAGGAAATGAAGTACTTTTAGGTAACTACAAATTAATGAATAAATTTAATATCAAATTTAATGAAGTAGATACTATTGGTACAATAGTCCATGTGGCTATCAATGGTAAGTATAAGGGAAATATAGTTATATCAGATGAGATAAAAGAAACATCTAAAGAAGCAATAGAAACATTAAAGAGCATTGGAATAAAAAATACTGTAATGCTTACTGGGGATAATAAAGTTGTAGCTGATAAAGTAGGTAAGATAATAGGTTTAGATCAAGTTTATTCAGAATTATTACCAGCTGATAAAGTAGAACAAGTTGAAAAGTTAATGAATATTAAATCTTCAAAAGGAAAGCTTGTTTTTGTTGGTGATGGAATAAATGACGCCCCAGTACTTGCAAGAGCAGATATTGGAATAGCTATGGGAGGAATTGGTTCAGATGCGGCTATTGAGGCTGCAGATGTCGTATTAATGAAAGATGATCCTAAATCTATAGTTGATGCTATAAAAGCAGCAAGAAAAACAAATAAAATACTTTGGCAAAATATAATATTTGCATTAGCTGTAAAAACTATAGTAATGATATTAGTTGCATTTGGAATTGGTACTATGTGGGAAGCTGTATTTGCTGATGTTGGTGTCACAATATTAGCTGTAATTAACTCTATAAGGTGTCTTAGATAAAAGTTGACAAAGAAATTTACTTTAATTATAATTTAAAAGTCGAGAATATTTGGGCATAAGGGAGTAGCATGCAAGATCATCGCATCTTGTAACAAAGTCAACATATTGATGTGAATACATCTGGCTTTGTTTTAAATTGTGAGACTTATGTATAACGAATCTGCTACGTTATACATAAGTCTCTATTTTTTTAGGAAAAATAAGATGAAACTTTAAGTAAAATAATTGATAGGTATTAATATTAATTTAAATATAAAAATATAAGAGTTTAAAATGTGGAGGAGATTATGGATTTATTAAGTTTAGTTTTTTTAGCAGTAGGGTTAGCGATGGATGCTTTTGCTGTTTCAGTAGCATTAGGTCTAAAAATTCCAGTAAAGGAGAAATGGAGAATAGCATTAAAAGCAGGATTGTTTTTTGGTATAGCACAAGGAGTTATGCCTTTAATTGGATGGATATTAGGAAATGGGTTTAGTAGCTATATCGAAAAGTTTGATCATTGGATAGCATTTATTCTTTTATCTATTATTGGAGGAAAAATGATTTATGAAGCAATTCATCCTGATGAAGATGGGGATGATGAAGTAGATACTGGAATGAAAAGAATGTTTATATTAGCTATTGCAACAAGTATAGATGCATTAGCTGTAGGAGTTAGTTTTGCATTTCTAAATGTAAATATTATAACTGCTGTATTGATTATTGGAATAATAACCCTTGTAACTTCAGCTATAGGTGTTATAATAGGAAAGATATTTGGAGATTTATTTTCAGGTAAAGCTGAAATGGTTGGTGGAGTTATTCTGATATTAATAGGGGTAAAAATTTTATTAGAACACCTTGGAATATTTTAAAAAATAATATACACTATTACTTGTTTGATATACATTTAATAAAAAAATATTTACGAAAATAGCTCATCTATATTATTTTGATATATAGAATACTTGCTAAAAGTATGTTATTATATTATCAATGTATAAAAGTAGAGAAAGTGGACTTAATTAAATATAAGATACTTTAAGGAGAATTTAGATTATGGAAAGAAAAAAACACGTTTCTATGGCTGTAATTAAAAGATTACCTAAATACCATAGATATCTACAAGAGTTAATGGCAAATGATGTAGATAGAATTTCTTCAAAAGAGCTTGGGGAAAAAATAGGTTTTACAGCTTCACAAATAAGACAAGATTTAAATAATTTTGGAGATTTCGGACAACAAGGCTATGGATATAATGTAAAAGATCTTTATAACCAAATAGGATTAATATTAGGGTTAGACAGAGAATATAAAGCTTTAATAGTTGGAGCTGGTAATATAGGTCAAGCAATTGCTAACTATAGATTTTCTAAAGCAGGATTAAATATTAATGCAATTTTTGATGCAAATCCAAAATTATTAGGAATGAAGATTAGAGATATTGAGATACAAGATATTGATGAGTTAGAAAGATATGCACAAGCAAACCCAACAGACGTTGGAATTATTTGTGTACCAAGAATAAATGCCCAAAAGGTATGTGATATTCTAGTTAAATGTGGAATAAAGGGAATATGGAATTTTGCCCCTGTAGATTTAAAAGTACCAAGTGACGTAATAGTTGAAAATGTACACCTATCAGAGAGTTTATTAACTTTAATATATCTAATGCATAGCGAAGCAGCAGAACATGAACAAGATCAACAGGATGAATAGTCTTAGAAAAAGAATATTTATTTAATGAGAACATAATATATACATATATACTTTCAAAGTAGTAATAATTTACTATTTTGAAAGTATATTTTTTTATTTTTTAGGAGGATTATATTTAATTTTGATTGTGAAAAGAGCAGATAAAATTAAATATGGTAAAAAATAACTTAAATGTAAAAAGTTATTGAAAAGCTCTTTGTAAAGTAATATAATAATCACAGAAATTAAATTATTCCAATTACTATACTGAAGACGACAAGAAAGTATATTTTTTTAGCGATAATTGTTATAAAATTAACAATTGGTGATGATTTATGCTTTTTTTGATGATGAATTTTGTATAAAAGAGAGGAATGTTGAGAATGCAAGTTGATGTTGAGTTAAAAAATGTAATTTTTGAAACTGAAGGTAATTTAGCGACTATTACTATTAATAGACCAAAAGCTTTAAATGCCTTAAATTCAGACACTTTGAGAGAGTTAGACATAGTAATAGATAGCATTGAAAATAATAGTGATATTTATTGTGTAATAGTTACAGGAGCTGGTCAAAAAGCTTTCGTAGCTGGAGCTGATATTGCAGAAATGAAAGATTTAAATTCAACAGAAGCTGAGGAGTTTGGATTACTTGGTAATAAAGTATTTAGAAGATTAGAAACATTAGACAAGCCTGTAATTGCGGCTATACCTGGATTTGCTTTAGGGGGAGGTTGTGAACTTGCAATGGCATGCGATATAAGAATAGCATCAGAAAAAGCTAGGTTTGCGCAACCAGAAGCAGGACTTGGAATAACTCCAGGATTTGGTGGAACTCAAAGACTTCCAAGATTAGTTGGAGCAGGAAAAGCTAAGGAACTTATATATACATGTGCGATGATAAATGCTGAAGAAGCTTTAAGAATAGGATTAGTTAATAAAGTGGTGCCTGTAGAAAGTTTAATGGATGAAGCTAAAAAAATGGCAGGTTCAATAATTGCAAATGCACCAATAGCAGTTAAGTTATGTAAGGATGCAATAAATAGAGGAACTCAAGTAGATATAGATTCAGCTATTAAAGTTGAAGCTGAAGATTTTGGTAAGTGTTTTGATTCAGAGGATCAATTAGAAGGAATGACTGCATTTTTAGAAAAAAGAGCTAAGAACTTCCAAAATAGATAGATAAAAAGGGATGTAAGGAGTAGGAGGTAACAAATATGGAATTTGGATTGACTAAGGAAC